>PJEL010003749.1_pt1 | contig 12808 bp, 7 predicted proteins | sample 1853271 | NCBI WGS metagenome assembly PJEL01 (sample SAMN08108733, study PRJNA415343) | Invertebrate metagenome, whole genome shotgun sequencing project. | host: Globobulimina | place: Sweden: Gullmar Fjord | collected 2015-08 | reverse complement strand
GAAGTGGCCAAGATCTCTTTCGTGCTCGTCGTTTCCGGGTGGTTGAGCACCCACGTCGAGAAGATCCGCAAGTTCCGTTGGGGGATGCTGCCGATCATCTCGTTGGTGGGCCTGATCGGCGTCTTGCTGCTCCAGCAGCCCGACTTCGGCTCGGCCGTGCTGATCGGTCTGCTCGGCGCTACGCTCATGTTTCTGGCCGGCGTGCCGATCCATCAGGTGCTCGGTCTCGGTGTGGCGATGATCGGCTCGGCCGCCGCGCTGATCTTCACCTCGGAGTACCGCACCAGGCGCGTGCTCGACTTCCTCAACCCCGAGGCCGACATCCAGGGCGGCGGTTGGCAGCTTCATCAGGCGAAGATCGCGTTCGGGTCCGGTGAGCTTTGGGGCCAAGGGCTCGGGGGCTCCACTCAGAAATCCGGCTGGCTTCCCGAAGCCCACACCGACTTCATCTTCTCGGTCATCGGCGAGGAGACCGGTATGGTCGGCGCTTCCGTAGTGCTGATCCTGTTCGGCGTGCTCGCCTACCGCGGCTACCGCATCGCGCATCGCCACCCCTCGATGTTCGGCCAGATGGTCGCGGCCGGCCTGACCCTGGTGATCGCCGTGCAGGCGATGATCAACATCTGTGTGGTGCTCGGGCTCTTGCCTACCAAGGGCATCGGCTTGCCGTTCATCAGCTACGGCGGCTCTTCGATGATGGTGTTCCTGGCCGTGGCGGGGCTGTTGATGTCGCTGTCGCGCGAGCTTCGCGAACGGTGAAGCTCGCCGTCGCCGGCGGAGGCACGGGCGGCCACTTGTTCCCGGGCCTGGCGGTCGCCGAACTGGCCCGCGAAGACGGCTTCGAGGTGTTGTTCTTCGGCGCCGAGCGCGGGCTCGAATCGCGCGTGGTTCCCGCAGCCGGCTTCGAACTGTCGGCCGACCCGGTCGAGGGCGTGGTCGGTCGCAACCCGTTGGCTGCTGCGCGCGCGGTGTTCGGCTTGCTGGCCGCTGCGATTCGCGTGCGGCGCGTGTGTCGGCTTCGCGGCATCGACGCGATGATCGGGCTCGGCGGCTACGCTTCCGCACCCGGCGTGCTCGGCGCATGGCTGGCCGGCGTACCGGTCGTGCTGCTCGAACAGAACCGGAAACCGGGGCTCTCCAACCGTCTGCTCGCGCGACTGGCGCGGGTGGTGTGCACGAGCTTCGAGGCGGGGGAGAGCGGGTTTGCCGGCTCTGAGGTTCGTTTCACGGGCAACCCGCTGCGCCGCGGTCTCGATGAGGCTCTGCCGTACGCCGGGCGCGACACGCTGTTGGTGTTCGGCGGCAGCGCCGGCGCACGCGCGATCAACCGCGCCGTGCCCGAGGTGCTCGGTCGTCTCGCGGCTAGCTTCGAACTGCCGCCCGTGCTGCATCAAGCCGGGCGCACGGCCGTCGAAGAAGTCGAGGCGGCGTACCGGGCCGCCGGAGTCGACGCCGATGTCGTTCCGTTCATCGACGACATGGCCGGCGCCTACGCACGTGCCCGTCTCGTGGTCTGCCGCGCCGGAGCCACCAGCGTGGCCGAGTTGGTGGCCACCGGAACGCCGGCCGTGCTCATTCCGTTTCCTTTTGCCGCCGCCGACCACCAGACGGCCAACGCGCGCGAACTCGAACTCGTCGGGGCCGCACGCGTCGTCGTCGAAGGGGATCGGTGTGTACAAAACTTGGAAGCCGAGCTCTCTGGGTTGCTCGCACCACAGGGGCCGCTAACGTCTATGGCTGAGCGGGCGAAGGGGCTTGGACGTCCGGGCGCGGTCCGTCGCGTCCTCGACGCCGTGACCTCCGTCGTCGCCACCGCATCGTGACCATTCTCAACCGTTTCAAGTCCGGCCTCGATTGGTCGCCGCTCGATCTGCCCGCTCCGGGCGATCCCGAGCGCACACCGGCCGCGGCCGGCCGCATCCATCTCGTAGGCATCGGCGGTATCGGCATGAGCGGCATCGCCGAGGTGCTGCTGACGATCGGCTACCGAATCAGCGGATCGGATTTACAGGACGGCGAATCGACCAGAAGGCTGGCCGAACTCGGTGCCGAAATTCACCTGGGCCACAGCGAGGCCCATATCGAAGAAGACGTGGACGTGGTGATCGTCTCTTCGGCCGTGGACGACAGCAACCCCGAAGTGCGCGAGGCGCGCCATCGGCGCATCCCGGTGATCCCGCGCGCTGAGATGCTGGCCGAGTTGATGCGTGTGAAGTGCGGTGTCGGAGTTGCCGGAGCCCACGGCAAGACCACGACGACGTCGATGGTGGCTGCCGTGCTCGGCCGTGGCGGATTCGACCCGACGGTGGTGATCGGCGGCCGCTTGAAGTCGCTCGGCGGCACCAACGCGCGGCTCGGCGATTCGCGCTACATGGTGGCCGAGGCCGACGAGAGCGACGGCAGCTTCCTGCTGCTCAAGCCGACCGTGGCGGTGGTCACGAACATCGACCGCGAGCACATGGGCTACTACCACAACATGGAGCGGCTCAGCGACGCGTACGCGAGCTACGTGAACGGCGTGCCGTTCTACGGGCGCGCGGTACTGTGCACCGACTGCTCGCTGGTACGCGACCTGCTGCCCCGGCTCAGAAAGCGCACGGTTACCTACGGCACCACCGAGGACGCCGACCTGAGGGCCGTCGATATCGAACTGAGCGGGCTTACCAGTTCGTTTTCCGTCGTGCGCGCCGGTCGCTCTCTCGGGCGCGCTACCGTGGCGATGCCCGGCCAGCACGCCGTCATGAACGCGCTCGCGGCGCTCGCGGTCGGCATGGAGTTCGGCATGCCGTTCGAGGACGCCGCCCGTGCGTTGGCTTCGTTCGAAGGCATTCTGCGACGCTTCGAGGTCAAGGGCGAGGCCGCGGGTCGTATGGTGATCGACGATTATGGGCACCACCCGACCGAGATCCGCGCGACGCTCGGGGCCGCGCGCGCCGCGCTCGGCCGCCGCGTGCTCGCGGTGTTCCAACCGCATCGCTACTCGAGGCTCGCCGATTTGTTCGCCGATTTCGCCGGTTGTTTCGAAGACGCCGACGAAGTCGTGGTGACCGACGTCTATGCGGCCGGCGAGTCGGCAATCGAGGGCGCGGATGCCCAAGCGCTCGTGGCCGTCATGCAGCGTCGCCATCGGGGGGCGGTGAGCTACGTCGGTCGTCAGGATTCGCTCGGCGCCGCGGTTGCCCGTCAAAGTCGGCCCGGCGACGTCGTCATCACGTTGGGGGCCGGCGACATCACGCGCGTCGGCCAGGAGATCCTCGACAGCCTTGGACGCTGATCGGACGGCGACGCTCGCGGTTTTCGCGGACGAGCGCGCGCCCGGCGCTCTCTCGCGTGCCCATCCGCTCGCCAAGCTCACATCGTTTTCGATCGGCGGCCCGGCCGACTTGCTGTTCGACCCGCCTTCGGCCGAGGTTTTGGCAGCAGTGATGGCCGAGGCGCGACGTCTCGATGTGCCGGTGACGTTGCTCGGCGGCGGCACCAACGTGCTGGTCTCCGACCGCGGCGTGCGTGGGCTCGTCGTTCGTCTCGGCAAGGCGTTCGAATTCACGCGCTGGGAAGAGGTACGCCCCGAAGGCCTTCCGGCCGACCGCCCGGCGCCCGAGACTTTGCTCACCGTCGGCGGCGCTACCGGCGTCATTCCGGTTGCGCGCGAGGCCGTCCGGCGAGGGCTCGCGGGGCTGGAGTACGCCGTTGGCATTCCCGGGAGCATGGCGGGTGCCGCACGGATGAACGCAGGAGCGTTCGGCGGCGAGGTCGCCGAAGTCATCGAGGCGCTCGAGATCGTCACCGGCGAGGGTGAAATCGTTGTGCGCAACCGCGCGGAACTGGATTTCTCTTACCGTAAACTAGCGCTTGGCTGTGCTGACGTGATAACTTCACTAAGATTTCGTCTGCGTTGCTCGTCGGTGGGGAGGTTGCAGGAGGTGGTGGCCAACGTTCAGGCCAAACGCAGACGGAGCCAGCCGTCCGGCTTTCCGAACGCCGGCTCCATCTTTAAAAACCCACCCAACGAGTACGCGGCGCGTTTGATCGATCGTACGGGCCTCAGAGGAACGTCGGTCGGCAAAGCGCAAGTGTCTCCCGATCACGCGAATTTCATCGTGAACACGGGCGGCGCGACGGCCGAGGACGTGGCCGGACTGATGAGCTTGGTACGTGAGGAAGTGTGGCGGAAGTGCGGCGTCTGGCTAGAGCCGGAGGTACGACTCGTCGGTGAGTGGGAATGAAGTTCCGACCGCTGTTTCGAAAACTTAAGACTGAACTGTTGAGCCTCTCCAGGCGTGCCCTGGTGGGGACTTTCGCGTTCGTGACGGCGTTTGCCGTCGTCTACGGCACCGCGGCGCACGTGATTCCGTTCATCACCTCGCATCCTTATTTCCGTCTGCGCACAGTGACCGTCGCCTGCGACACCAAGGCCGCCTCTCCGCAGAGCCTCGCCCACCGGGCCGGCCTTCACGATCGCGCCACGCTCTGGGACGTAGACGTCGCCCAAGCCGAGGCCGCGCTCGAGAGCACCGCTTGGGTGCGTGACGCCGTCGTCGTCCGGCGCTTCCCCGATCACGTGACCTTGAGGGTTCGCGGCCGCACACCGGTGGCGGCCACACTCACCGAAGACGGTCCGTTTCTGATCGACGCAGACGGTGTGCTGTTTCGCGAGGCCGGTGCCGAAGGCTATCCCGATATTCCCTACTTGATCGGCTGGCGCACGGCTTCCACGCACGGAGAGCGTGCCGCCAGGTTGCGCACGCTGATGGCCGTGCTCGACGAGGCCCGCGACGGCGGGCGCGCGGTCTCCGAGATTTCCATGGATGAAGCCGGGGCCGTCACTTTCTATCCGGAGACCCCGCGCATCGCCGTCCAACTCGGGCGCGACCCCGATCCCGCCGAAGTGCTCGGCCGGCTCGACATTGCGTTGGCGTCTCTCGACCACCTCATCGATTCGGTGCGTGCCGTAGACGTTACGGCCGTAGACCGCATCGTGGTCAAGGCTGCCGAGGGCGGCTTGGCGGCCCTGCTGACCGCGAAGGTCGGCACCCCGGCCGTCTCCGACTTGGCCGTCGGCACCCCGATCCAGCGGAGCCCCGACCGTGGCTAGAAAACGACCCGTCTTTGCCGCTCTCGACATCGGCACCCAGCGCATCAGTCTGCTGATCGGCGAACACACCGACCACGGCGTCGAGGTGCTCGGCGTCGGCACCGCGCCTTCACGCGGGATGCGTGCGGGACGCGTCGTCGAACTCGACAAGACGACGCAGCCGATCAGCGTCGCGCTGGCCGAGGCCGAGGGCATGGCCGGCTCTCAGATCCATCAGGTCCACGTCGCCGTGTCCGGCGACCACATCCTCGGCACCAACAGTCATGGCGTGGTCGCGATCGAGAACCGTGAGGTCTCCCAGCGCGCGGCGCGCAAGGTGATCGAGGCCGCCCAGGCGGTCCCGCTGCCCGGTGACCAGAAGATTCTGCACCTGATCTGTCGCGAGTACGTCGTTGACGGTCAGTCGGGCGTGAGCGACCCGGTAGGGCTGAGCGGTGTGCGCCTGGAGGCCAACCTCCACGTGATCTCCGGCTGTGAGTCGGTGCTCGGCAACGTCACCAAGGCCTGTAACAAAGCGGGTTTGAGCGTTTCCGACGTGACCGCGTCCGCGCTCGCCTCGGCCGAGGCGGTGCTCGACAGCGACGACGACGAGCGCGACCTCGGCGTGGCCGTCATCGACATCGGCGCCGGCACCACCGACATCGCCGTGTACGTGGCCGGCTCGGTCGTCCACTCCGCGGTGCTGCCGATGGGCGGCCTTACCGTTACCCGTGACCTGGCCCGCTGTTTGGAAACCACGCTCAACGAAGCCGAGCGGCTCAAGCTCCACCATGGCGCGGCGATCGCCACCATGGTCGATCGCACCCACTGCGTGGAGGTCTCCGGCGTGGGCGGCCGTGAGCCCCGCTTGGTGCACTGCCGGTTGGTCGCCGAGATCATCCAGCCGCGTTTGGAAGAGCTTTTCGAGCTGATCGCCGATTCGATCGTGCGCTCGGGCTACGGGGAACTCCTGGCCTCAGGAGCCGTGCTCACCGGCGGCACCTCGATGATGGCCGGTATCGGCGATCTGGCCGGGAACGTCCTGCAGATGCCCGTTCGGGTGGGTGAGCCCGTCGGTATGAGCGGCCTCGTCGGCGAGATCGACGATCCGTCGTGGGCCTCGTGCGTGGGGCTTCTCAAGGGCCTTCAGGAACAAGACATGGCCGGCCCTTGGAAGCCGAGTCTCGGTGCTCGCCTGCTACCCCAGTGGGTGTGGCGACGATGGAAGGAATTTCGTTAGCCGCCCCGTGCGGGAACCGGGAAAGTTGCACGGGCAAGGTGGCATTGATTGCCGCTTGCGCGTATCTTGAAATTTAATCGCGTGACCGCTCCGAAAGTGCTCGGTCGGTTCTGCTCGATGTAGTTGTGGTGGTGGTTGAGGAGGTGTTGGAATGATCGAGTTGGTGACCGAAAACCTGAGCAACGCCCGGATTGTTGTTGTCGGTGTCGGCGGAGGAGGCGGTAACGCGGTCTCCACGATGATTCGCTCGGAACTCGCGGGCGTCGACTTCATCTCGGCAAACACGGACTCCCAAGCACTCGCCAACAGTCTGGCACCGAGCAAAGTTCAGCTCGGTGGCATGCTTACGAAGGGGCTCGGCGCCGGCGCCAACCCGGAAGTCGGGCGCAAGGCCGCCATCGAACAAGAAGACGTCCTGCGCGACGAGCTCGGAGAGGCCGACATGGTCTTCGTCACCGCCGGCATGGGCGGCGGCACCGGCACCGGCGCCGCGCCGGTCATCGCTCGCATCGCCAAGGACATGGGCGCTCTCACCGTCGGCGTGGTCACCAAGCCGTTCGGATTCGAGGGGCGCCGCCGCATGCGCCAGGCCGACGAGGGTATCCGCGAGCTGCGCACTTCCTGCGACACCCTCATCGCCATCCCCAACCAAAGGCTCATCGAGATCTCGGGACGCACGACGACCGCCGTGGAGGCGTTCTCGCAAGCCGACGACGTATTGCTGCAAGCCGTTCGCGGCATTTCACAGATCATCACCGAGCCCGGCTTGATCAACGTGGACTTCGCCGACGTGCGAACGATCATGGCCGAGATGGGCATGGCGATGATGGGCGCCGGCATCGGATACGGCGACAGCCGCTCGGTCGATGCGGCCACCGGCGCGATCTCGAGCCCGTTGCTCGAAGACATCTCGATCGGCGGCGCACGCGGCGTGCTCATCAACATCACCGCGAGCGAAGACTTCGGTATTCAAGAGATGAACGACTCGGTGGACCTGATCCAAACCCAGGCCCACGAGGACGCGAACATCATCGTCGGCCTGGTGCACGACCCCGAGCTCGAAGACGAGGTGCGCATCACGGTCATCGCCACCGGCTTCGGCGACAAGGTCATCGACCGCATGCATCGTGGCCGCACCGAGAGCGACGTGCACGAGCGTCCGGCTCCGGAGCCTTCGATGCAGGCACGCGGGCGTTTTCGGCGTCCGGCGCCGCAGCGTCGGCCGCTGATGGACGATGCCTTCGAGCCTTCGGCGCCGCCGCAAGAAGAAGTGCTCGACGAATCGTTCCTCGAGGAGATGGAGCAGCCGATGGGCGCGGCGCCGCAAGGCCCGTTCTCCCAAGAGTTCCACGACGAGCACGACGACGCGGCCCAGCCGCACCAAGAAGACTTCGCGTTCGCCAACGTGAGTTCGTCTGACGAACGTCAGTCAATGGACGTGCCGGCTTATCTCCGTCGTTGGCGCCAGCGCGGGCAGCGACCGAGGTCGTAGAGACCGTGCGCGCCCGAGCGCGCGACTGAGTTCGCGACTGCGCGACACTTCGGCGTTCAAGCTTCCCGCTCGACTCTGCTACAGACTGCCGGGTGACCTCCGGCGGCACCGATTTCGTTACGCGACTGAGCCGTTGGTTCGAGCGCGTCTCGGGTTGGTCTTACGACCACCGACCCATCGTACTCGGCGCTTGTCTGGTGATGCTGGGCATCGGCTTCGCACTCGCCAGCACCGTTCGCGTCGATAACGGTTTCCAAGCCTGGTTCGACCACGACGACCCGGCCTACCTCGCCTACGTCGATTACCTCGACGAGTTCGGCTCCGACGAAGTCGCCTACATCATGTACGAGGCGCCGGGCTCGGAGCACGGCCCCTGGAACATCGACATCATGCAGCGGGTCGCCGAGCTCACCGAAGTGCTCGAGCGTGAGGTGCCGTTCGTCGGCGAAGCGACCAGCGTGGCCAACGCCGAGCTGCTCGTGCCCGTGGACGGGGGCATCGACGTCATCGATTTGTCCGAGGACTTCCCGGCTACGCAAGACGAGCTGCTCGAGGTGCGCGAGCGCTTTCTCGCCAAACCGCTGTACGTGGGCGGCCTACTGAGTGCGAGCGGCGACTATGCCTCGATCATCCTCGAGATGGAGCGATCGAGCGCCGATCCGGCCGAAGAACTGATGCACGACCCCGAGGGCGGCAACGTTCTCGCGAACTTCTACCCGCAAGCAAGCTACACGGTCATCGAGGAGATTTTGGCGCGCCCCGAGTACGCGGGCATCGTCTTTCATCACTCCGGCGACGTCGCGATGAACTCGGTCATGAACACCGTTGCGACCGAGGAACCCTACGTTCTCGGCTCGATTTGTATGGCCGTGGTGGCGGTGCTTCTGTTTTTCTTCTTCCGCAGCCCGATCGGCGTGGTGGGGCCGATGGCGGTGGTGATGTTGAGCACGATGGCGTGCATCGCCGTGGTGGCGTTGTTCGGCTGGGAACTCAACAACATGTTCATCATGATCCCGACGCTGATTACGGCGGTCGGGGTCGCCGACTCGGTGCACATCATCTCGGAGTTTCGCGCGCTCGAAGCCGAACTGGGCGATCGGCGCGAGGCGCTGGTGCGCACGATGTATTTGGTCGGCCCGCCGTGCCTGCTCACGAGTCTCACCACCGCGGCAGGCTTCGGCGCGATGGCCATCGCCCCGATCAAGGCCATCGGCGAGTTCGGCGTCTACAGCGCCATCGGCGTATTGACGGCGTTCGCGCTGTCCACCTCGTTGCTGATCGTGTTCTTCTCGTTCGGTCGTCGCCGCCCTGTTGGCGAGACCAGCGAGTCGGTGCGCATACGAGCGAAAGGCGGCGTGAGGATGATGGCGTTTCTCGACGCCATCTCCGGTTTCGACTTGCGCCATCACCACGCGATTCTCGTGGGCTCGGCGATTTTGTTCGTCGTTTCGGTGGCCGGGACGCTGCGTTTGCAGGTCGATTCGAACTTCTTGAACGACTTCGGCTCGCACCATCCTATGTACAAGACCACCCGGCTCATCGACGACGTGATGGGCGGAATGATGAGCATCGTCTACGTTTTCGACACGGGCGAATCCGAAGGGGTGAAGGATCCCGAGGTGCTTCGGCAGATCGAGAGCGTGGCGCGCGTGGCCACGGGCGACGGCGAGTTGGTGAAGAAGAGCTACGCCATCACCGACATCGTGCGCGACATCAACCAGACTTTCCACGAAGGAGACGCCGCTCATCACGTGCTGCCCGAAACGCGCGACCTCGTGGGGCAGTACCTGCTGCTCTACGAGATGTCGGGCGGCGAGGAAGCCGAGGAGTACCTGAGCGGCGACTTCTCACGTGCGAACCTGGAGCTTCGCTGCCGGGTGGTCGAGTCGAGCATGATCGCCGGCATCGCCGACAAGGTGGCGGCCTACCGCGAATCGCTTCCGGACGAGCGCGCGACCGTCCAGCTCACCGGCGTGGGTGCGCTGTGGATCCGGCTGATGGACTACATCACCGAGAGCCAGATCCGCGGCTTCATGCTCGCGTTCGTCGCGATCTCCGTGATGATGTGCGCGGTGTTCCGCTCCGTGAAGATCGGCATGATCGCGATGCTGCCGAATCTGGCCCCGGTGTTTCTCACGCTCGGCGGCATGGGCTGGGCCGGCGTGACGCTCGACTACGTGCGCATGCTCATCGCTCCGGTGGCCATCGGCATCGCGGTGGACGACACCATCCATCACGTCACCCGCTTCCGCTACGAGTTCCTGCAAAGCGGGAGCTACGAGAAAGCCCTGCGCGCGTCCATGCGTGACGTGGGCCGTGCGCTGCTGATCACGTCGATGGTGCTCGTGCTCGGCTTCCTGGTGTTCACGGCCTCCGAACTCGAGGTGCAGCGAACCTTCGGCGTACTGCTGGCGAGCACCATCGTGACCGCTCTGCTCGCCGACTTCTTCCTGATGCCCGCCTTGATGCTGACCCTGAAACCGTTCGGCAAAGAAAAAACGGACTCATCCCCTCAAAATTAGCGTTCGTAGGGCGTGGGGGGGGACTTCGAAGACCAGGTCGTCGCCGTCTTGCTCGAGAGGGTCGTCGGTCGGGGTCTCGTCGATGCGTGCGAACTCGGCTCCCGTGAAGGGGAGGGCGATCCGTAGACGCGCGGTCATGGCCGCGTCGGTCGGATTGAGCACGCGCACTACGAAGTCGGCCGCGCCGTCTTCGGCCGGTTTGAGTGCGGAGAGCACGAGGGATGCGGGTTCGAGACTCGCGGTCGGCGTGTCGGGCTTCAGCATTGGGCTCGGGCCCGCCTCCACCGCGCGCAAACCCAGCTCCGCTTCGCGCGCGCGGCCCGCGGCGTCGGCCCCGTCCGCTGCGGCGAACAGATGTAGCCGCGCTTCCAAGCGGCCGGTGCACTGTGCACCCGGCGTGCGCATCACCGGGCCTGCCGGGATCGGCCGGGTCGTGAGTTCCATGCGGGCGAGGTAGCCCACCGCCCTGAGCAGCGTGACGGCGATCGTTCCTTCGGCGGTCACCTCGCCCTCGGGCAGGCCGGGCGCCGCTACGCAGAGTCCGTTCGCCAGAATCCAACCTTGATGCGGGAAGGTTCGCGGCGCCGGATGAATCCACTCGCTCCCGTCCGGGCTCGCTCCGGGGATTCGACGCGCGACGTCGAACGTCGTCGCCGTTTCGAAGCTCCGGACCGGCGCTCCGGTGGGGAACAACATTCGCAACCGGTGGTCTTCCGCTCGATTGACCACGTTGACGTCGATGTCGATGCGCTCGACCGCGCGCGCGACGCGCGCACGCAACTCGATATCGAGCATCGTCGTCTCGCGGCTGCGGTCGGCGGCTGCAGCCGGGCCGCCGCCGGCCAACCCTCGCGGAACCTCGAGCCGATAGGCGATCTCGAGTTCTTCGATGTCGCCGGCGTGACGACGTCTGACACAACTCGGCTCGGCGGCGGGCACGAGCGGCGAAAGGGCGTCGTCGCCGTCCCCGCCCACCGGGTCGTAGTCGTACGTGTCCCCGCGGTCGCCCGTGTCCTCGAAGCCGAGTAGGCCGCGATAGGAGCGGCCGCCGACCGTCGCATCGAGCGTTCCGTCGGCGTTCATCGTGACCCCGGTACGGTCGTCGCCGATGGTGCGACCTTCGTCGGTGACTTCGGTCGGCGCCGGCGCATCCGAATCGACGCGATGCAACTTGATGCGGCGGTAGCCGAACGCCGGCACGTCCTCTATCAACAGTTCGACGTCGATCGGACGGGCGCCGGTGATGAAGTTGTAACGGTCCTCCCCGGCGGGACGCAGCAGGCGCACCGGCGTTCCATCGCTCGCCGCGTAGGCCACCTCGGCGATTGCGTCGAGCGTTTGCGGGTGCAGCTCCACCGACGCGACCGCCTCCGGTCGCATGGCCGGGCGCGGATCGACGGCGAACCGAACGACGTCGGTACGCGCGCGCGGCGAAGGGTTGAACACCGCGATCTCGAGATCGCCCGACCAGATCGTGTCGCGGGTCGGTGGTGCGCCGGCCAATCGTTCGAGCGCGCGCCGGGCGGTCTCTTCGCCCAACTCGGCCGCGCTGTCGTAGCGCGCGGACATCTGTTCATGGACGCGATCGATCGAGCATCCGCAGATCGAGTCGTGCGCTTGGTTCGCGAGCAACGACCGCCACGCGCGCCTGAGCGCGGGCCGTTCGTCGGGTAGCCCGAACGCCCGCGCGACCGTCGCCCAAGGCTCCGCCCAGCCTTCGAGCACGGCCTCGGCGTAGCGGTTGCGCAGCTTCAGATAAGTACGCGCCGACCACACGCCGGGCAGGAGGTTGGCCAGTCGTGCGCCGATCAGCTCGCCTTCGTGGGTCGGTGACTCGGCGCCCATCGCTTCGTCTTCCACCGCCGCGACGAAGTCGTCGAGCAACGCGCGATGGACCTTTGACCCTGTTCGCTCGGCCAGAGCATGGGCGGTCGCGCGCGTCTCGACGTCCGGCATCATGTGGTCGAAGCCGTTCATCACCAGCACGCTCGTGCCGGCTGCGCGCGCGTCGAGCTTCTCGACGATCGCTTCGAGGCGCTCGGCTGCACGGACGCCGTCGTGTCCGAGCGCACCGGCGGCGAAGTAGCCCTCGGTAAGGTGACAGGCGCGGATTTCACTGCCGTCGGGCGCCCGCCACACGTACTCGGACGGAAGCCGGTCGATCTCGCTCCCGTTGCCGCGCCAGTAGACGAATGCGGTCAGGCCGAAGCCGCGAAACAACTGTGGGAACTGTGCCGGGTGCCCGAAAGAGTCCGGTGTGTAGGCGACCCGGGAAGCGCCGCCGAACTCTGTGCACACGCGACGCCCTTCGAGCAGGTTGCGCACATGGGCCTCGCCCGAGGGCAACAGCGAATCGGGCTGCACGTACCAAGGCCCGATACCGACGCGGCCCGCGGCCACCAGTCGGACGAGCTCTTCGGTTCGCTCGGGCCGGATCGCCGCGTAGTCCTCGAGCACGATGGCCTGCCCATCGAGCACGA
>PJEL010003748.1_pt1 | contig 12809 bp, 11 predicted proteins | sample 1853271 | NCBI WGS metagenome assembly PJEL01 (sample SAMN08108733, study PRJNA415343) | Invertebrate metagenome, whole genome shotgun sequencing project. | host: Globobulimina | place: Sweden: Gullmar Fjord | collected 2015-08 | reverse complement strand
TTCGCTATTAATTACTTTAAATATTAGCCATTTTACTCTTAGCCATATAAAGCTATAACTTTAAGCTATTGTTTTATTAATAAGAGTTAAATGCTGTTGTGTAAATTACCAGCAGTCAAATCGTTATTGTTGATTGTTGCTTTAAGCTGGTCTGATTATTGCTTTTCCGTACTATATGTCAAAATACTATCATTAGAGCTCATGCAGTTAGCGGCAACTTTTAATAACTTAAAAAAACAAAAATTCAATGTCCTTTCAGGCTTGGGTACGCCATTTTTAGTGATGGCAGCACTCGGTATGGTGATTTTGCCGATGCCGGCATTTTTGCTTGATATCCTATTTTCATTCAACATCGCCTTATCATTAGTGGTGTTACTCATCACGGTCTACACCCTTAAACCATTAGAATTTGGCTCTTTTCCGGCGGTATTACTGATTGCCACCATATTACGCTTGGCACTTAATGTTGCCAGTACCCGAGTGGTGTTACTTGAAGGACATGAAGGCCCTGAAGCTGCTGGTAAAGTCATTGAGGCCTTTGGCTCTGTGGTTATTGGCGGAAATTATGCGGTTGGTTTAGTGGTTTTTGCTATTCTCATCATTATAAACTTTGTCGTTGTTACCAAAGGTGCAGGGCGTATTGCTGAAGTAACGGCGCGATTTACTTTAGATGCAATGCCAGGTAAACAAATGGCAATTGATGCTGATTTGAATGCTGGTTTTATTACGGCGGATCAAGCGCGAGAACGACGTGTTGAAGTGACTAGCGAAGCCGATTTTTATGGCTCGATGGATGGTGCTAGTAAGTTTGTCAAAGGTGATGCCATTGCCGGTATTTTAATTTTATTTATTAATATTATTGGTGGTTTAATTATTGGCATGGTACAGCATGATCTCTCCTTTGATAGTGCGGTAGAAATATATACCTTACTAACTATCGGTGATGGCTTAGTTGCCCAAATTCCTGGACTGTTATTATCTGTTGGCACGGCTATTGTGGTCACGCGTCAGAACACTGCACAAGACATGGGCGAGCAAGTGAGCAGTCAACTTGGCCAGCAAAAATCACTTTATATAGCGGCTGGCGTGATGTTTGTTATGGGAATTGTCCCTGGTATGCCACATGTAGCTTTTTTGATTTTTGCCGTCTTGATTGGCGGCATCGCTTTCTTCAATGGTAAATATAAATTAGCAAAAGCGGCTGAAATTGCTGAAAAATCTCAAGCTGATGAAGTTGAAATCCAGCAGCAAGAAGCCGAAGTAAAAGACTTGGGCTGGGATGATGTTAACCATGTCGATATTATCGGCCTAGAGATTGGCTACCGCCTTATCCCTTTAGTTGATAAGGCTCAAGGTGGTGAGTTATTAAATCGTATTAAAGGCGTACGTAAAAAGCTTTCACAAGAGTTTGGCTTTCTAGTACCTGCGGTGCATATTCGAGACAATTTAGATTTAGACCCTAATACTTACCAAATCTCATTAATGGGCGTGACGGTAGGGGAAGCAGAGATCAGGCATGACCATGAACTAGCGATCAACCCTGGTCAAGTATTTGGCAAGCTTGACGGCATTACCACGAAAGATCCTGCATTTGGTTTAGATGCAGTCTGGATAAAGAATGAGCAACGAGAGCATGCGCAGTCATTAGGCTACACGGTTGTCGATTCTGCAACGGTATTAGCGACTCATTTAAGCCAAATACTAACCAACAACGCATCACAATTACTTGGCCATGAAGAAGTACAAAACTTATTAGATATGTTGGCGAAGAGTTACCCTAAACTTATCGAAGGTTTGATCCCTGATGTCTTATCATTGGGCAGTATTGTTAAAGTGTTACAGAACTTAATGAATGAAGGTGTCCCGGTACGTGATATGCGTAGTATTATTCAAACCTTAGTTGAATATGGCCCTAAGAGCCAAGACCCTGAAGTATTAACCGCTGCCGTGCGCATTACGCTACGTAAATTTATTGTCCAAGAGTTGGTTGGCCCAGCGGCCGAAGTACCTGTCATAACTTTGTCACCAGAGTTGGAACAAATGTTGCATCAGTCTATGCAAATGGCTGGAGACGATGGCGCAGGTATCGAACCAGGCTTAGCAGAAAGATTACAGAAATCACTGGCAGACGGGGCACAACAGCAAGAAATGGCTGGTGATAGTCCAATTTTATTAACGTCAGGTATTTTACGTTCAGTACTCGCTAAGTTTGTTAAATATACCATCCCAGGATTACGGGTAATTTCTTATCAAGAAATTCCTGATGATAAGCAAATTAAGATTGTTAGCGCTATCGGCCAGTAAAAGAATACTTCAAAGTAAGTTGTACTGAATTATAAGGGGTTGGCCGTGAAAATTAGACGTTACGTAGCAAAAGATATGAGAACTGCGCTAGCACAAATCAAGGAAGAACTTGGTGCTGATGCTGTTATCATGTCAAATAAAAAAATTGCTGAAGGTGTCGAATTAATGGCGGCGGTTGATTATAACCAAAGTGTTAAGCCAGCCCAAGTTGCAGCACCTGAAAGTCAAACTGAAGCTAATAAAGTGGCAAGTCGTATCAATATGGCTGAAGATAGCGTGGCTTTAACAAGTAACTCTGCAGCGATAAAACAAGCTGATGAAGCGCCTGTAGACAGCTTGGCGGCGTTACTTAATCGTCAAGTGCAACAAAATGGCTATGACAAAGCCCCCGCTACACGAGCGTTTGATAGTCAAATTGCGAACTCGTCTACCCAAGCTACTCGTCCAGTAACAGGAAAGAGTGCTGCTGAACAACCTGACATTGAGCAACAGTTTAAAGATTTTACGGCGCGTTTAGAGCAATCAAGTACGAGTGATAGCGCTGCTAGCCAAATAGCACCACAACCTCAAACGGCGCAACAAGAATTTGTAACGCCAAATAATAATGAATTTTCTGCCAGTACCGCCCAGTCTCAAACACAACATCAAGTTAGTAGTAGTGAATTTGACCGTATGCAAAAAGAAATGTCTTCTATTCGTCAATTACTTGAACATCAGATGTCAGGGTTGATGTGGCAAGATATGGCGCAAAAAGATCCAATGCGCGCGGTATTAGTTAATCGATTAATGGCGATGGGCTTAACCGAACAAATTGCTGATCAGGTGGCGAGCTATGTTCCCGCTAACACTAATGACGATGATGCATGGCAACAAGCTAAGCAGGTAATTTCACAGCAATTAAATACCACTAATAATGATATTATTCAACGTGGTGGTGTGGTTTCACTAGTCGGCCCAACCGGCGTTGGAAAAACCACAACCATTGCTAAACTAGCGGCACGTTTTGCCCAGGTGCATGGCGCAGAGCAAGTGGTTCTGATTTCAACGGATAGTTATCGTATTGCTGGCTTTGAACAATTGGCCACTTATGGTCGAATCATAGGTTGTCAGGTGAAATTAGCCAAAGATGGTAATGAACTCGATAGTCTTTTACAGCAATTTTCGCAAAAGAAATTGATCTTGATCGATACAGCGGGAATGGGACAGCGAGATCTGCGTTTAAGCGAGCATTTAACTACCTTAATCGCTAATGCTCGTGTTAGAATCCGAAACTACTTAGTTTTATCGGCAAATACTCAACCACGCGTAATGCAAGAAAATGTTGAGCGTTTTAAGCGTATTCCTTTAGCAGGGTGCATCTATACTAAGCTAGATGAAAGTCTTAGTGTTGGTGAAATTATTGCTACCTCATTGCAAAATGGTTTAGCCATAGGCTATCTAACTGATGGACAAAGAGTTCCAGAAGATATTAAGGTTGCAAATGCTGAGAAATTAGTTACGCTTGCAGATAGAATGGCAATGAAATCTCAACCAGCAACAGTTTCATGGCGAACGCCGGCAACTGCTGTTGCAGTATAGCTACTTTGAAAGGTAGCGAAGTTATATAGAGAAGTTACATAGATGATAGATCAAGCGAGTGGCTTACGTAAAATGCAAGATTCTCAACAAGTAAAAGTCATAGCCGTTTCTGGCGGTAAAGGTGGTGTTGGTAAAACCAATGTGTCACTGAACACCGCTGTTTCTTTAGCCAAATTGGGCAAGCGTGTTTTAGTGCTTGATGCTGATTTAGGTCTTGCTAATGTTGATGTCATGTTAGGTTTGCGCGTGCAGCGTAATCTATCACATGTGTTATCGGGTGAATGTGAACTCGATGACATCATTATTAAAGGCCCTGCTGGCATGAATATCATTCCTGCAACATCAGGCACACAATCTATGGTTGATTTAACGCCTTCTGAGCATGCCGGTCTTATCCGTGCTTTTAGCGATATGCAAACTAAATTTGATGTGCTGATTGTTGATACCGCTGCCGGTATTTCCGATATGGTGTTAAGTTTTTGTCGGGCCTCACAAGATGTTTTATTGGTGGTGTGCGATGAACCAACGTCGATTACGGATTGCTATGCATTGATGAAACTTTTAAGTCGTGATCATGGCCTTTTTAAGTTTAAAGTCGTTGCCAATATGGTACGCAGTGCAAAAGAAGGCCAACAACTCTTCGCGAAACTTTCAAAAGTTAGTGATAGATTCTTAGATGTTGCACTAGAGTTAGTTGCGGTCATCCCGTTTGATGAAAATATTCGTAAATCCGTCAGGAAACAACAAGCCATTGTTGAAGCTTACCCTGACTCTCCAGCCTCTATCGGCTTTAAATCACTTGCCAAGAACTTAATTAGCTGGCCCGTTCCGCAGCAACCTTCGGGACATTTAGAGTTCTTTATTGAGCAATTATTAGAACATTAACCAGTAAACGAGTGAGTTAGAGTGGCTAAATTACATGCTTATAATGTTGATAAATCTGCTTTATTGGAACAACATACAGTATTAGTAAAACGCATTGCCTATCATTTACTTGCTCGCCTTCCTGCTAGCGTTATCGTTGATGATCTGATTCAATCAGGTATGATAGGGCTACTTGAAGCGGCCAATAACTTTGATAATAGCAAAGGGGCAAGTTTTGAAACCTTTGCTGGTATTCGTATTCGCGGTGCTATGCTAGATGAAATTCGCCGTGGCGATTGGGTACCACGTTCAGTTCATAAAAATAGTCGCATGATCAGCGAAGCAATTAAAAATTTAGAAGCCACATATGGTCGTGATGTAAGTGATACTGAAGTTGCTGAAAAACTTGAAATTTCATTGAATGACTACCATCATATGCTTAATGATGTCAGTTCAGGTAAAATAATCGGCATCGAAGACTTAGGGGTTAGTGAAGACGCTATTGATATGGCAGGTAGCCATCACCATGATGATCCTTACGCGAGTATTGAACAAAGTGTTTTTAAAAAGTCTTTAGCGGAATGTATTTCTACTTTACCCGAGCGAGAAGCTCTAGTACTGTCACTATATTATGATGAAGAATTAAATCTTAGGGAAATAGGCCAAGTACTTGATGTTAGTGAGTCAAGAGTGAGCCAAATACACAGCCAGGCGATGCATCGATTAAAAGCTCGTATGCAATCATGGCAAAGTTAAGTAGAATAGCTATATTGTTAGAATTTTAAATGTTCTCACCGGAGGGTGCCTTGGATAAAAATATGAAAGTACTTGTTGTTGATGATTTTTCAACGATGAGACGTATAATCAAAAATTTGTTACGTGACATAGGTTTCACTAATATTTCAGAAGCAGATGACGGTAGTACCGCTTTGCCAATGTTAAAAGATGGTGACTTTGAGTTTGTTGTTACTGATTGGAATATGCCTGGTATGCAAGGGATTGATTTGCTTAAAGCAATCAGAGCCGATGCCAAATTGTCTCATATTCCGGTATTAATGGTGACTGCAGAGGCGAAAAAAGAGCAAATAGTGATGGCGGCTCAAGCAGGCGTTAACGGTTACATTGTTAAGCCATTTACCGCTGCAACCTTAAACACTAAGCTTGACAAAATTTTTCAACGCCTTGGCTAATCGTTAATTTTTGTTGCGCAAGGATGTCAGATAACTATGAATACAAATGTCCATATTTCCTTGGAACAGGCTAAATTGCTGGTTGAGTATCTTGAAACCGATCAGCAAGATAAAGCTGATGAATTGATCGCTGAGATTCAAAATCCAATTAATACTGAGTTGTTTGCTGAAATAGGCAAGCTTACCCGTCAGTTACATGATTCATTGAATAACTTTCAAGTGGATAGCCGTTTGAACGATTTAGCGACGGCTGATATTCCTGATGCTAAAGAACGCTTGAATTATGTTATTAGTCGTACCGAAGAAGCGGCGAATAAAACGATGGACGCTGTTGAGTCTATTTTTCCAGTTGTTGATACTATTCAGCAGCAAATCAGTACGGTAAAGCCGCTGTGGCAAAAATTAATGCATAACGACCTTGATGTCGGCGAATTTAAAGCCTTATGTCGCGATATTGATATCTTGCTAAAAACCACTGAAAAAGAAACGGGTCATATGCATAGCTTGATGACTGACGTTTTAATGGCGCAAGATTTTCAAGATCTCACCGGGCAAGTTATTCGAAAAGTTATTGATTTAGTACATGAAGTAGAAGAAAGTTTGATTAATATGTTAACTGCTTTTGGTCTATCTTCTGAAGAAGTAAAAACTGCTCATTTGCCGAAAGTCGGTGAAAATTTAGTTGAAGGTCCAATTGTTAATACTGAAAGTCGTACAGATGTTGTCTCTGATCAGGATGATGTTGATGACTTATTATCAAGTTTAGGTTTTTAATAGGAGTTACTGAATGTCATTTGAACAAGATGAAGAAATTCTTCAAGATTTTTTAATAGAAGCTGGAGAAATACTTGAGACCTTGTCTGAACAGTTAGTCGAACTTGAAAATGATCCCGATAATGCTGATTTACTTAATGCCATTTTTAGAGGCTTCCATACCGTAAAAGGTGGCGCAGGCTTTTTAGCATTAACTGAATTGGTTGATGTTTGTCATGGTGCGGAAAACGTTTTCGATATTTTAAGAAATACCAATAACGATCGCACCGTTAACTCAGATTTGATGGATATTATTTTACAGGCACTTGACACCATTAATGCCATGTTTATACAAGTCCAAAGTCGCGAGCCCCTCGATCCCGCAGAGCCTACTTTATTAGCCGAATTACATCGTTTATGTGATCCTGATGCTGAAGCAGCTGCGCCGGTAGCGGTTGTCGAAGACGTTGTTGCCGCTCCTGTTGTTGAATCAGTGCCCGTAGAAAGTAGTTCAGGCAGCAGTTCAAATGACGAAATGAGTGAAGATGAGTTTGAACGTTTACTCGATGAATTGCATGGCGGCGGTGCACCTAGCACACCCGCAGTTTCACAAGCAGTAGCCGCGCCGAGTAGCAGTGATAATAATGATATATCAGATGATGAATTTGAATCTTTACTCGATGAATTACATGGCCAGGGCGCATTTTCTCCTGCTGTAGCTGCTAATACAAGTAACCCTGCGGCATCGAGCAATTCTGATGAAATTAATGATGATGATTTTGAGTCATTACTTGATGAATTACACGGTAAAGGTAATGGACCCAAAGTACAGCCGACAACACCGGTAAATGAACCAGTAAAAGCGGCACCTAAAGCTACGCCAAAACCAACACCTGCCGTTAAAAAAGCGCCAGTGAAGGCACCCGCTGTAGCAAAAGCTGCACCAGCGAGTGATAAGAAACCGGCGCCGACGGCGGCCCAAGCTGAAACCACCGTTCGTGTTGATACTAAACGACTAGACCAAATCATGAATATGGTTGGTGAATTAGTCTTAGTGCGAAACCGTCTTACCAGTTTAGGTATGACCAAAGAAGATGAAGAGTTGACTAAAGCGGTATCTAATTTAGATGCAGTTACTACCGATTTACAAGGTGCGGTAATGAAAACCCGCATGCAGCCAATTAAGAAAGTATTCGGCCGTTTTCCACGTGTTGTTCGAGATTTAGCCCGTAGCCTTAATAAAGAAATAAAACTGATTTTAGAAGGTGAAGAAACCGATTTAGATAAAAACCTCGTTGAGGCTTTAGCGGATCCATTAGTGCATCTGGTGCGTAACTCTGTTGATCATGGTATTGAAGCGCCTGACGCACGTGAAGCTTCAGGCAAACCACGAGAAGGTGTTGTGGTTTTATCTGCATCTCAGGAAGGTGATCATATTTTACTCACCATCCGCGATGATGGTGCTGGGATGAATGCTGAGAAACTAAAGGATATCGCGATAGAACGTGGTGTACTTGACGCCGATGCTGCCGCTCGCATGTCAGACAAAGAAGCATTTAGTTTGATTTTTGCGCCAGGTTTTTCAACCAAAACAGAAATTTCAGAAGTTTCTGGCCGCGGCGTTGGTATGGATGTGGTTAAAACTAAGATTGCGCAGTTAAATGGCACAATTAACATCGACTCAGAAATGGGCGTAGGCACAATACTTGAAATTAAAGTGCCGTTAACCTTAGCTATTTTACCGACCTTGATGGTCGTTGTGGGTAAACAAACCTTTGCTCTACCATTGGCAGGTGTTAATGAGATTTTCCATCTTGATTTAACCACAACCAATGTTGTTGACGGCCAGTTAACGATTATCGTGCGAGAAAAAGCAATACCATTATTCTATTTAGATCAATGGCTAGTACGTAATTATGTTGATAAGCCCCGTGACCGTGGTCATGTGGTGATTGTGCAGTTAGGTAATCAACAAGTAGGCTTTGTTGTTGACAGCTTAATTGGCCAAGAAGAAGTGGTTATTAAGCCATTAGACCGGTTATTACATGGTACTCCGGGTATGGCAGGCGCAACTATTACCAGTGATGGTGGCATTGCCTTGATTATCGATGTACCTAATATGTTGAAATACTATGCAAAGAAAGCAGCAGTGAATAAAAAACTACGCTCATAATTGCGTAATGATAATAGGAAAGAGATTGTAAATGTCCTTTAAAGTGTTGGTGGTTGATGACTCCAGTTTTTTTCGACGCCGAGTGACGGATATTCTCAATAAGGATGCCAATCTTGAAGTCATTGATGTTGCTATTAATGGTGTTGACGCAGTGGAAAAGGCAATTGCCCTGAAACCTGACGTCATAACCATGGACATTGAAATGCCATTATTAAATGGCATTGAAGCCGTTAAGCAAATAATGGCTAAAGCACCGACTGCTATTATCATGTTTTCTTCTTTAACACATGATGGCGCTAAAGCAACATTGGAGGCGTTAGATGCTGGTGCATTAGACTTTCTGCCAAAAAAGTTTAATGAAATTGCCAAAAATACAGATGATGCAGGTAGTTTATTACGCCAACGTGTTGTCCAGTTAGCTCGAAAAAAATCAAGCCGAGCACCGCGAATTTCAACCTTTCGCTCTCGTGCTCGCAGTGAATTACCAACTAGTGCTTCTCCTTTAGCTTCATCATCAGTAACAACACGAAGTGAACGCTCTCATGCGCTACCGAAAAAAAGTTCGGGAAAACAGTACAAATTATTGGCGATTGGGACATCAACCGGCGGTCCGGTTGCCTTACAAAAGTTATTAACCCAATTCCCTGAAGACTTTCCGTTACCCATCATTATGGTGCAACATATGCCAGCTGCATTTACTTTAGCATTTGCTAATAGGTTAAATACCTTGTGTAAAATAAAGGTAAAGCAAGCTGAACCTGGTGATGTGCTCAAGCCTGGTTGTGCCTATTTGGCCCCTGGTGGTAAACAAATGGTCATTGATGGTACAGAAAATGCTGCAAAATTAAGAATACTTGAAGACGATTCAGAGCGAATTGCTTTTAAGCCAAGTGTTGATATTAGTTTTGGTTCGGCAGCAAAAGTGTTTGGTGGTAATGTTTTAGCTATCATTTTAACGGGTATGGGCGCAGATGGTCGTGACGGTTCAAGGCTGTTAAAAAATAAAGGCGCAACCATTTGGGCGCAAGATGAAGAGTCATGTGTTGTTTATGGTATGCCACAAGCCGTAACTGCTGCCGGTATTTCAACACTCTCTTTGGCGATTGAAAGCTTTCCATCTGCAATTCTTAAGGAAATACAGCATGGATAAATTGAGTATCTCGGGCTTAGTTATTGCCGTATTGGCAATTTACCTTGGCTTTGTTATCGACGGTGGCAGTATTCTTGCGTTACTGGAGTTGCCGGCCTTTATTATTGTTTTTGGTGGTACGATTGGTGCGGTGATGCTGCAGTCATCACAAAGTCAATTTATCCATGCGATGTCATTACTGAAATGGATTTTTTTAGCCCCAAAATATGACATTGAACAAGGTATTGGGTCGATTGTTATCTGGGCTGAAAAAGCTCGTGAATTAGGTTTTTTGTCGCTCGAGCATATTGCTGAAGAAGAAAATGATTTTTTTATTAGTAAAGGCTTAAACCTTTTAGTTGATGGCGCTGAAGTTGAAAACTTAAGGGTTTCTCTCGAACTTGATCTGGATTTATATCGTGAACATAATTTACGCTCCGCCCATGTTTTCGAATCGATGGGCGGTTATAGTCCAACCATAGGTATTCTCGGCGCGGTACTTGGTTTAATTCATGCGATGTCTAATCTTGCTGACCCCCAGCTATTAGGCCAAGGTATTGCTACAGCCTTTGTCGCTACTATTTATGGTGTTGGTTTTGCCAACCTGATTTATTTACCAATAGCAAACAAAATTAAAACGATTGTGCATGAGCAAACCATGTACCGCGAAATGATGACGGAAGGCTTAGTTGCTATTGCCGTTGCTGAGAATCCACATGCTATTGAGAATAAGCTTTCTGCATTTCGGTTAGAGCAGTGAGTCGATTACGCACCCGACGTCATTCAGTAGAGCATGACAACGTTGAGCGTTGGTTGGTCTCTTATGCCGATTATATGACCTTACTTTTTGCGCTATTTGTTGTTCTTTATGCTATGGCTATGGTTAATGAACAGCCATTTGAAACTGCCACAGAATCAATTGGGCGAGTATTTCAAGCCAATGAAGAGCAACCTAAAAATAAAGGTCACGGTGATGATATTTTACCGGTTAATAGCTCGAAAACCAATAAACGTTTGTTTGGTAATGGCATTTTGGAAGTTGCAGGCCCCGAGTTAGTTGACGGCGAAGTTGATTTATCAAATATCTCTGATGCGCAAGTGGGCTCAACGCTAACCTCATTAGAAAAAGAATTACATGAAGCATTATATGACTTAGTCGAATCAGGTTATGCACAGTTGCAAGTTGATGGCGACTGGCTCGAAATAGAGTTAAATAGTGGTTTATTGTTCCCCAGCGGCTCGTCATCACCGACCAACGCCGCGCGAGATATTCTAACGGTTATTGCTCAAGTAATTGCTAATTCTAGCAACTATATTCGTGTCAGAGGTTATACTGATAATCAACCGATAGCGACAGAAATATTTTCATCTAACTGGGAGCTATCAGTGTTTAGAGCGACGGCAATTTTACGCGCTCTGGAAGCGTTAACGCTAAATCCTGCGCGGATGGCTATCGAGGGTTACGGGCAGTATTACCCGAATGCAACCAATAAAACAGCGACAGGTCGCGCGAAAAATAGACGTGTGGTGATTGCAATTTCAAAGTACGGCGTAGAAAAAGCTGACTTATTAGCAACGCCGACGATATCGGTGAAAGATGTAGAAGCGATCAAGCAAGTTGATACGAATAGCACTGAACAAGAAGACATTCGTATTATTAGACTTGAGAATGGCGGTATTCGCATTACCACGCGTGGCAGCGATACAAGCTCTCAAGACGATAATAAACAATAGGATATTCAATTGGTAGTTTGGACAGTGGCAAACCAAAAAGGGGGTGTTGGTAAAACAACATCAACTATTTCCTTGGCCGGATTGTTGGCAGAAAAAGGCTATCGTGTACTTTTAGTGGATACCGATCCCCATGCGTCATTAAGTTATTATTTTGGCATTGAATCTGAAGATTTAGACTTAAGTGTTTATGATTTGTTTTTGCAGGTTTCCACCAAAGAGCAAATCATGCAAAGCTTGTGTCCAACCCATTATGAAAACATTGATATACTGCCAGCGACAATGGGCTTAGCAACACTTGACCGTTCACTAGGTAATAAAGGCGGCATGGGCTTAGTATTAAAAAAAGCCATGCAAAAAATTTCCACTGAATATGATTACGTATTAATTGATTGTCCACCCATTTTAGGGGTCTTGATGGTAAATGCTTTAGCCGCTTGCGAACGCATTGTTGTGCCAGTACAAACAGAGTTTTTAGCATTGAAAGGGCTAGACAGGATGATGAAGACCCTTGATATTATGCAAGGGGAGCAAAGTGAAGTATTTAAATACACCATAGTGCCAACCATGTTTGATAAAAGAACCAAGGCGTCATTGATGACCTATCGTAAGTTGCAGGAGCTTTATGGTGACGCTGTTTGGCCAGGTGTGATACCGATAGATACTAATTTTCGCAACGCCAGTGTTGAACAAAAAGTTCCTTCTGACTATGCCGCAGCTTCTCGTGGTATCATAGCCTATAGTAATTTATTAAAATATCTTATTCATTTGAAGTCAGTGAGTACATAAAGCAATGTCAAAGTCTTTAGCTGCAAGCAAACAATTAATGCAGACCTATTTGTCTGAGCTACTTACCGAAGAAGCCGACGAAAAAGGGGCCGTTCAGGTCAAAGAAAAACAGGCACAGCCGATTGAACAGTTATTAAGTCAAGTGAGTTTACCTTCGGTTGCTGATAATCATGATGATGAAGGCATCAGTAGCCATAAAGCGGCTAACCCGAAAATTTTGCAAACACAGGTTGTTAGCGAACGCCCTAGTGCGAGCATAAACACTCAATCTGTTGAGAAAAATGTTGCGGACAAGGTT
>PJEL010003747.1_pt1 | contig 12810 bp, 12 predicted proteins | sample 1853271 | NCBI WGS metagenome assembly PJEL01 (sample SAMN08108733, study PRJNA415343) | Invertebrate metagenome, whole genome shotgun sequencing project. | host: Globobulimina | place: Sweden: Gullmar Fjord | collected 2015-08 | reverse complement strand
CGCGGGCAGCGCGCACAGCAATAGTCTGCATCGGATGCATTACAATCCCCTGGATTTTAAAGAACAGATATAAAATAATCGGTGCGTATTATACCCCCACGGCCGTAAAGTGCAAGGTTTGTCACCTAGCGAGCATCATTGAGTGATGTTGAGCTTCCCGGCATTTGAATTGCTAATTCTAGTATATCCAGAAGGTTGCGCGGCAAGTATGTCAATTATTCTGATTTCATCAGCCGTTTTATCGCCATCAAAGCTAAAATATGTATTTGCGGTTGCGGAGAGTTAAATGCTGAAACCCCTTAGATGTTTTAACAAAAGAGGGCCTGTGATAATATTGTCATTATGTTCTTCTATCAAAGTAAGTAGTTTCATGCTCAGCAATATTCGTGTCGTACTCGTTGGTACATCTCATCCTGGAAACATAGGTTCCACAGCCCGTGCAATGAAAACCATGGGACTCTCTACATTATATCTTGCCGAACCTCGTGTTGCGCCCGATGGACATTCGGTGGCTTTGGCTGCTGGGGCATCAGATATCCTGAAACATGCAGTTACTGTCGATAGCGTCGCAGAAGCCATTGCAGATTGCAGTCTGGTCATCGCGACCAGTGCACGTAGTCGTACATTAGACTGGCCAATGTTGGAGCCCAGAGAGGCGGGCGAAAAGTTAGTTGCTTCTGCTTTAGCGGGTCCTGTCGCCATTGTATTTGGTCGTGAAAATAATGGCCTCAGCAATGAAGAGCTACAGAAATGTAACTATCATGTCGCGATACCTGCAAACCCGGAATATACCTCGCTTAACTTAGCACAAGCGGTGCAGATCATCTGTTATGAAGCGCGTGTGGCTCATCTTGCTCAGGTTAAGCAAGATTTTGAAAATGCTAAACCTGAAGGCTATGTTGAGCCGGTGTATGAATATCCTTTTGCAAAAGAGCGTGAAAACTTTTTTGGTCACCTCGAAGAGACATTGCTCAATACCGGTTTCATCGTTAAGCAGCATCCTGGTCAGGTAATGACAAAGTTGCGTCGTCTATTTAGTCGAGCCAGACTGGAAAGACAAGAGATGAATATCCTGAGAGGGATGTTGACCTCTATCGATAAAAAAGTGGCACCAAAAGACAATAACGAAGCATAAGGAACGAGAATCATATGGGAGTTATCGCTCGACTTAAAGATGATATTGCGTCCATCTATCATCGAGATCCGGCAGCACATGGTACATTTGAGGTGTTATTAAACTACCCTGGAATGCATGCTATCTGGATCCATAGAGTGAGCCATAAGCTATGGAAACGAAAGTGGCGTTTAACCTCCCGTTGTCTCTCTACATTTGCCCGTTGGATGACTGGAATTGAGATCCACCCCGGTGCGACAATCGGTGACCGATTTTTTATCGACCACGGAATGGGTGTGGTCGTAGGTGAAACTGCTGAGATTGGTCATGATTGTACCCTCTATCATGGTGTCACATTAGGCGGGACCACGTGGCAGGCAGGCAAACGTCATCCCACCTTAGGAAATAATGTCGTCATCGGAGCGGGCGCTAAAATATTGGGACCTATCACCATGAATGACGGGGCCAGAGTCGGTTCTAATTCTGTGGTTGTCAAAGATGTCCCAAAAGACACGACGGTCGTGGGTATTCCTGGCCGGGTTGTGTCAACGCCAAATGAAGCCAGTAAAGAAAAGTCCAAGCGACGAACTGAGATGGCTAAGAAGTATGGCTTCGATGCCTATGCCGTTTCGCCCGATAATCCCGACCCGGTTGCTAACGCGATTGGCCAGATGTTGGACCACATGCACCTGATGGATTCAAAGGTCCAGGAAGTGTGTCAGGCGGTTCAATCTATGGGCGGCAGTGTGTGCACCGATAAGCTTCCTGAACTTGAAGTCGATGACTTCAGTGATGTCGAATTAGCCGCTGCACAGAAGCGTAAACAGTCAATTGATGAGTTCGATCCCATAATCTGATCTTTTAGTGCGCTAAGTTGTAAACATTCATTGAATCTTTTAAGAGAAACAGGTTAAATACCCCACCAAAGTGGCAGGGTATTTTTTGCTAATGAATGCCCATTTATACCCTGTCTGGAAATAGACTTAATACTTGAGTAAATTATAAGGTCTAATACTTGACTAAAATAGTCAGGTATGTTTGAATTCCCTTATGCATTTTTGGGAGCTGGTTGCTATGAAACTTACATCGAAAGGTCGTTATGCTGTGACAGCCATGTTAGATGTTGCTATGCATTCTACATCGGGTCCAGTGCCATTGGCCGATATTTCTGAGCGCCAAGGGATCTCTCTTTCCTATCTTGAACAACTTTTCGCAAAACTGAGAAAGCATGGACTGGTTTCAAGTGTTAGGGGCCCGGGTGGAGGTTATCGTCTGGGTGCCGATGCTGAGGAAATTTCAGTTGGTATGGTCGTACGTGCAGTCGATGAATCCGTCGATGCTACACGTTGTCAGGGACAAGGTAACTGTCAAAGTGGTACGCGCTGCCTGACTCACTCGTTATGGGGTGATCTGAGTAAACAAATTTCTGATTTCTTAAATGGGATCAGTCTTGCTGGCCTAATGAATAAACGTGACGTTCAGTTTATATCGGTTAAGCAAGATGAATTGCAACAGGAACAAAGAGTAACGATATAAGTTAACTTTGTTATTATTAAATAATTTTTTGTACTTTGTTGAGCCCTTTTAGAGGCTGTAAGTACGGAGTGTGTGATGAAGCTTCCTATCTATTTAGATTATGCTGCGACAACGCCGGTTGATCCTCGTGTTGCAGAAAAAATGATGCAGTGCATGACTATGGACGGCATATTTGGTAACCCTGCGTCTCGTTCTCACCGTTATGGTTGGCAGGCTGAAGAGGCGGTCGATATCGCCCGTAATCAAGTTGCTGAGCTGATCAATGCCGATCCGCGAGAAATCGTTTTTACATCGGGTGCAACTGAATCTGACAACTTGGCGATTAAGGGTGTTGCTCATTTCTACCATAAGAAAGGCAAGCACATCATCACAAGCAAGACAGAACATAAAGCCGTATTGGATACTTGTCGTCAACTGGAGCGTGAAGGTTTCGAAGTGACCTATCTTGCACCTGAGTCTAATGGTCTTATCCCGCTTGAAACGATCGAAGCTGCGATGCGTGAAGATACCATTCTTGTCAGTATCATGCATGTGAACAACGAGATCGGTGTTATTCATGATATCGCAGCGATAGGCGAGCTATGTCGTAGCAAGAAGATTATTTTCCATGTCGATGCAGCGCAGAGTGCGGGCAAATTACCTATCGACGTTCAGTCGATGAAAGTTGATTTGATCTCTATCTCAGCCCACAAGATGTATGGTCCTAAAGGTATCGGAGCACTTTACGTGCGTCGTAAGCCACGCATTCGTCTTGAGGCGACTATGCACGGGGGCGGCCATGAGCGTGGTATGCGAAGTGGTACGCTTGCGACTCATCAAATTGTTGGTATGGGTGAAGCGGCTGCGATAGCCAAAGCTGAAATGACAACAGAGAATGCGCGTATCAGAACCTTACGTGACAGACTTTGGGATGGCGTTAAAGGAATCGAAGAGACTTACATTAACGGTGATTTCGAACAGCGCTATTGTGGCAGCTTAAATGCCAGCTTTAACTTCGTTGAAGGTGAGTCATTGATGATGGCGCTGAAAGATCTTGCTGTCTCATCAGGCTCGGCATGTACATCGGCAAGTTTAGAACCAAGCTACGTGCTAAGAGCACTTGGTTTGAATGATGAAATGGCGCATAGCTCAATTCGTTTCTCTATCGGTCGTTTTACGACTGAAGAGGAGATCGATCATGCAATTGAGACTATTAACAAGTCAATTGGCGACTTACGGGAGATGTCTCCATTATGGGAGATGTTTCAAGATGGTGTTGACCTAGATAAGGTTCAATGGGCACATCATTAATCCGGTTAAAACGAATATAGAGAGTGGAGCAGTACCATGGCTTATAGCGAAAAAGTACTAGAACATTATGAGAACCCTAGAAACGTAGGTTCTTTCGATAAAGATGATCCATCAGTCGTTACCGGTATGGTCGGCGCACCCGCTTGCGGCGACGTGATGAAGTTACAGCTAAAGATTGACGAAAATGGCATGATTGAAGATGCCAAGTTTAAGACTTACGGCTGCGGAAGTGCTATTGCATCGAGTTCTCTTGTTACCGAATGGGTTAAGGGAAAAACTATCGAAGAAGCTGCAGCAATTAAGAATACTGATATTGCAGAAGAGCTTGCATTGCCACCTGTAAAAATTCATTGCTCAATTTTGGCTGAAGATGCAATTAAAGCAGCCATCGATGATTATAAGTCAAAGCAAACTAAGTAATTTCCGGAGTTAAGATGGCTATAACAATGACTCCTGCGGCAGAAGAACGTGTAAAAAGCTTTCTTGTGAGTCGCGGCAAGGGGATTGGATTGCGCTTGGGGCTAAAAACATCAGGTTGCTCTGGTATGGCTTATATCCTCGAGTTTGTAGATGATTTGAATGATGATGATGAAGTTTATGAAATTGGTGAAGTGAAAATTATTATCGATGCCAAGAGCTTCATCTATCTTCAGGGTATAGAGCTCGACTTCGTAAAAGAGGGGCTCAATGAAGGTTTTCAGTTTAACAACCCTAATGCAAAAGGGGAGTGTGGCTGTGGTGAGAGTTTCACAGTCTAACCGTCAAAAGAATTGAGTCATGAACTATTTTGAGCTGTTTAGTTTTACACCTTCCTACGAAATTGATACCGCCTTACTTGCAGAACGCTACCGCGAACTGCAAAGGGCGGTTCATCCCGATAAGTTTGCTAACTCCAGCGAACAAGATAAACGTATTGCCGTTCAGCGTACCGCCCAGGTAAACGACGGCTTTTCGACGTTGAAAAATCCAATTTCAAGAGCCGAACATATTCTTGCGTTAAATGGATTTGATCTTCAACACGAGTCGACGACGGTTAAAGATACTCATTTTTTAATGCAGCAGATGGAATGGCGTGAATCCCTCGAAGATATCGCTCATAGTAGCGATCCCCATGAGATGATTGCCGGACTATACGAGTCATTTTCAGTTTATGCTAAGAAGATTGAGCAAGATTTAGCTCCATTGCTTCTAAGCGACTCTGAGGAAGCGCTCTCAAGAGCTGCAGATCTTATTCGAAAATTGAAATTTATGGCTAAGTTAAACATTGAACTTGAACGTGCGGAAGATGTTCTGTTTGATTAGGCTTAGGCATACTTTTCAGTTTGTTAATTATTTTTTATTTGATTAGCTTTAGCACCATATTGGCTAATACTTAGGTTGGAATTTTTATGGCTCTTTTGCAAATTGCAGAACCTGGACAGACTGCAGCCCCTCATCAACATAGGTTGGCTGTAGGTATTGATTTAGGTACCACAAACTCACTGGTTGCTGCTGTACGTAGTGGTGTTGCAAATACCCTATCAGATGAGAATGCCCAACATTCACTGCCTTCGATAGTTCGTTATACCGATACTGGCATCCAAGTCGGTTTTGAAGCGGAGGCACATTCGGCTAAAGACCCACAAAATACTATCGTATCGGTGAAACGTTTTATGGGCCGAAGTCTTGCTGATATTCAAGCGGGCGTACAAGATCTGCCTTATCATTTCCAAGCCAGTGAAAATGGTCTGCCTTTGTTCGTTACCGAGCAGGGCACAGTTAATCCAGTTCAAATTTCTTCCGAAATTCTAAAGCCGTTGATTTCAAGGGCTGAAAGTACGCTAGGTGGCGATCTTGAAGGTATTGTCATCACGGTTCCGGCTTATTTCGATGATGCTCAACGTCAAGGCACTAAAGATGCAGCAGCTCTGCTAGGGGTGAAAGTATTACGTTTATTAAATGAGCCTACAGCGGCCGCAATCGCATACGGATTAGATTCAGGGCAAGAGGGTGTCATTGCCATCTATGATCTTGGTGGCGGTACCTTCGACATTTCAATTTTAAGGCTTCATAAGGGAGTGTTTGAGGTGTTAGCGACCGGTGGTGATTCTGCACTGGGTGGTGATGACTTTGACCACTTGCTACACCACCACCTCCTGCAGGAGTGGCAACTCGCTTCTCCATCTGCATCGGTGAGTCGTCAGTTATTGATTGAAGCAAGACGGGTTAAAGAAGCGTTAACCGATGAGAGCGAAGTGACAGCGACACTTTTATTGGATGATGGCGCGACACTCACTCATGTCGTGACAAAATCACTGTTTGACTCTCTTATCACAAGCCTGGTTAAGAAGACGGTTGCCAGTTGTCGTCGTGCACTTCGTGATGCAGGAATTAAAGCGGATGAGGTGCTTGAAACCGTCTTAGTTGGTGGTTCGACAAGAGTGCCATTGGTCAGAGAACTCGTCGAAGGCTTCTTTGGTAAAACGCCATTGACTTCTATCGACCCAGACCGGGTTGTGGCAATCGGTGCGGCAATTCAGGCTGATATTTTAGTGGGTAACAAGCCTGAGTCAGACCTCTTATTACTCGATGTTCTCCCTCTGTCACTGGGTATCGAGACCATGGGAGGCTTAGTCGAAAAGGTGGTTTCACGTAACACGACAATTCCTGTGGCTAAAGCGCAAGAATTTACTACCTTTAAAGATGGTCAAACCGCTATGGCATTCCATGTCGTACAGGGGGAGCGGGAATTGGTCGATGACTGCCGCTCTCTGGCGCGTTTTACTTTGAAGGGGATCCCGCCATTGGCTGCGGGCGCTGCACATATTCGTGTCACCTTCCAAGTCGATGCTGATGGTTTATTGAGTGTGACGGCGATGGAGAAATCCACGGGTGTGCAATCCAGCATCCAGGTTAAGCCCTCTTTTGGCTTAACAGATGAAGAGATCGGGTCCATGTTGAAGGATTCTATGGCGAATGCAAAAGAAGATATCACTCGTCGTATGCTTGCAGAACAGCAAGTAGAAGCTGCAAGGGTACTCGAGACGTTAAGTGCCGCATTGGCGAAGGATAGTGAGCTGTTAACGGCTGACGAACGTAATGCGATTGAACAGAGCATGGCTGTATTGGTTGAAGTTGGTACTCAGGATGATGCCGATGCGATTGAAAAAGCCATCGAAGCATTAGATGCTAGCACGCAAGATTTTGCGGCTAAGCGTATGGATAACTCTATTAGATTGGCATTAAAAGGCCAGTCAGTTGATAGTATTTAGATAAGAGATAGGTAAAGCGATGCCGCAAATTGTATTTTTACCCCACGAAGAATTGTGTCCCGATGGGGCTGTTATTGAAGCCAATGTAGGTGAATCAGTTTTAGATGTTGCTCTGAAAAATGGCATTCATATTGAACATGCTTGTGAGAAAGTTTGTGCATGTACTACCTGTCATGTCATTATCAGAGAAGGGTTTGATGAGCTTGAAGAGAGCGATGAGCTCGAAGATGACATGCTGGATAAGGCGTGGGGTCTGGAACCTGAAAGTCGTCTTTCGTGCCAGACCAAAGTACCTGACTGTGACTTGGTTGTGGATATTCCCAAGTACACCATCAATATGGTGAGTGAAGGCAACTAGTTAATAGCGTGTAGTTTTAAATAAGGGCAATAGCATCGTATGTTATTGCCCTTTTTTGTTTATACCAATCGGTATAAAGATGTGATCGCTCAGCGAGAATTTAGCGCTTCTGAGGCAAGGCAACGAGTGAAGAGCATAGTTATTCTACGTTTAAGCTCGTTAACGCAGCAACAGACGCGCTAAAACTCGCCTTTCAGGAGTATTTTTGGCTGCCTACTTCTGCGTTGAATGACATCACAAGGGAACACCATTCCATCATCCATTCGCCTTGAATTAGTTTGCCAAAAAAACTCTGAGTAGATCACTTTCTTATACCGATTGGTATTAGTCTCTAAAAATGCTGTCTATACTTTTACTAAACTTAAAGTAATGCCGGAGATTAAGATGTCACTAAAATGGATAGACTCACTGGATATCGCATTAGACTTATTGGAGAAGCATCCGGATGTAGATCCTGAAAAAATCCTGTTTACCGATCTGCGAGAATGGATCTTAGCACTGGACTCTTTCGACGATGATCCCGCTCACTGCAATGAGCGTATCTTAGAGGCCGTACAAGCTAACTGGATAGCCGAAAGTTGAACGAGGCTACCATCTTCTTATAGGACCACATTACCTGTCTATTCAATCCTCGTTATACCGAGCACTTGAGCTGATAACCATTAGCATCGTGATATGCAGTGGCCTCTGCTTAACTGTAACTGTCGGTGGTTTTTTGAGAGAAACGTGCCTTCGATCTGCTTACTCAATATCACTCTTTGATGGATATCTCACACCTTGGACTATAAAGGTAGGATTTTCCCGATAAATTTCGTATAATCCGCGCGAATTAAAAACCTGATTATAAAAAAGGAAGCTTCTCATGGCTATCGAACGTACTTTTTCTATCATTAAGCCCGATGCAGTTGCAAAGAACAACATTGGCGCTATCTACAACCGTTTTGAAACTGCTGGCCTGAAAATCATCGCTTCTAAAATGATCCACCTAAGCAAAGAGCAAGCTGAAGGCTTCTATGCTGAGCACAGCGAACGTCCTTTCTTTGGTGCACTAGTTGCGTTCATGACTTCTGGTCCAATCATGGTTCAGACTCTTGAAGGCGAAAATGCAGTTCTTGCTCACCGTGAGATCTTAGGTGCAACAAACCCAGCTGAAGCGGCTCCTGGTACTATCCGTGCTGATTTCGCTGAAAGCATCGATGAAAATGCCGCTCATGGTTCTGATTCTGTTGCTTCTGCAGAGCGTGAAGTTGCATACTTCTTCAGCGCTGAAGAGTTATGCCCACGCACTCGTTAATTCGAATGCTGGATGAAGAAAAGAAGCCTAATGGCTTCTTTTTTTTGATCTTAAGTCGGCTGATTAGTTCTCTATCTCTATCTCTATCTATATCTTCGTCAAATGCTGAGTTAAACCCTTTCATTAAATCCTATACGATGCCATGTCACCTCACCTAAAAACAGTGCTTATACCGATTGGTATTAGATGCACTCGTTTCATCTGTAAACGCTCTTAGCGACCAACTGATATGTTTAAGGTTTAATCTTGATATCAGGCTCTGATCCTCATCTTGAAACGTTCCATAAATTGTCATGATTTTACAGTCTGATGGTCAGCTTTTGATAGATAAGCTGTTACGGAAATTAACGTAGAGACTGTGTAACTTGCCTGGATATGATTTTATTCTTTGAGTTAGTCGTTTAAGTTGGAAACAGCTGTTAATAATATGTAATTGGATACCCTTGTTGTTAGCTGAGTATATTGATTGGATTTGGTGTGCATGATGATGGATTTTATTTATTGTTTCTGCACGCTGGTGTGGGGTTGGTATATATTCTTCTTGTTATTTATGATGCCTGAATTTATTACTTGCCAAGTATTTTCATTGAATTTTATTTAACCGAATTCATACAGTCGTATCTTATTGTAACAATCCTCCGCCTCGTGAATCAGTATATTTTAAATATCACCAGTTTAATTGCTTTTATTGCAACGTCTTGAACTGGTGTGTTTTTTCTGTCGGTAAGGCTGCGCTGGTGCTGGTTTTGTTAATCTATTTGTATCAAATCTTTTCACCAAGGTTATTTAATTGTGATCGCTGTTGACTTGCATAGCATATTTGAACAATATTTAAAGGGAGGTAGTTAACCTTTAGTTTAAAGCCTGAACAATAAAACAATAATTATTATTAAATTGTTAGCTGCTTATTTATTGAGTGGTTAATGATGAGGGAGAAAATATGAACTCTTTGACCTTAACAGCAAAAGCCGTACGCACTACTTTAATCGCTGCCGCTGCAACCAGTGTTGCTTTCTCAGGATTAGCGTTTGCTGAAGAGCAGAGCGAAGGTGCTAAAGTCGAACGAATTGAAGTGACAGGTTCTCGAATTCAAAGAACCGACATGGAAACGGCAAGTCCGGTTACCGTGATTGATGCCAGCGCAATCAAAGCTGCCGGTGCAATTTCTATCGATGAAGTACTACAAAAGATGACCGCCACTGGTGGCGCAATGACAAATCCAGGTATCAATAATGGGTCTCAAGGTAACGCCTCTATCAATTTAAGAGGCTTAGGCTCACAACGAACCTTAGTATTGGTCAATAATCGCCGTATGGTTAATTCGGGTACGGGCGCCGCTTCAACTGTCGATTTGAACACCATTCCTGTGTCTATGATTAAGCGCATCGAAGTACTAAAAGATGGTGCTTCTTCGGTATATGGTTCCGATGCTGTAGCCGGTGTTGTGAACATTATTCTTAAAGATGACTTCGAAGGTTTAGAGGCTAATGTTCAAACAGGTGTTTCCGGTCAGGGAGATGCAAACAAAACCAGTTTCGATCTCACCATGGGTGGCAGCTTTGACCGCGGTAATGTCGTTATGGGTCTGCAGTACATGGATCGTGGCGAAGCGAGCATGGCAGACCGCGACGCAACACAGTGTGACTATGCCGAGCGTGAAGATGCCAATGGCAATCTAGAGCTGTATTGCGGTGGTAGTTCATATACCCCTGGTGGCCATATTTGGGGACCTGAAGGTCGTGATTCTTTGCAGGGTAGTCTTGATGGAACTTGGCATGAATTTACCGACGATGATAAGTATAACTACAATGCGTCGAGTTACTTATATACACCAATGCAGCGTCTTAACCTGACTGCTTTAGGTAACTTCGAACTTACGGATTCGATTAATCTGTTCAGTGAAGCTATGTACTCTAAGCGCTGGTCTGAGCAACAGATGGCACCACAGCCGATATGGACTGACACATTCGCCTATACCGAAGCCATGGGAGATAGCCTATTAGAGCACGGTTACGAATATGGTGATGAATTAGACTATGGACGTCGTATGGCCGATGTCGGAAACCGTGAATTTTCTCAGGTTGTTGATACGGTTCGCGTTGTCGTTGGATTGGACGGTATGTTAGACAATGGTTGGATCTGGGATACCTCTGTTAACTACGGACGTAATGACTCGGTTGACCGTCTAGCAAACCTTATCAATATGGGCTCTGTAAATACTGGTATTGAAGAGGGGACGTTTAATCCACTAGACCAAGCTTCCTGGTCCCAAGAAAATATGACTGAGTATTTATATACCGAGCTTAATTCCGGTGGTAGTGAGATGTTTATCGTATCCGCTAACCTTTCTGGTGAGGTTTTTGAGTTGCCTGCGGGCTACCTGGGCTTTGCAACGGGACTAGAGCATAGAACGGAAAAAGCGTGGTTTATCCCTGATTCTTTAACATCGCAAGGTATGGCAAATGACCCTAAAGTCGAGCCAACGGGTGGGGAATATGATGTTACTGAAGCGTATTTAGAGTTAGCTATTCCATTATTGTCAGGCGTATTCTTAGCCGAACAAGTCGATCTGAGTGCGGCGGTCAGATATTTTGATTACAGTACTTTTGGTAGTGATAGCACCTGGAAACTGGGTTTGACCTGGCGTGTGACCGATGAATTTATGCTTCGTAGTGTAGCTTCAACGGCATTCAGAGCTCCATCAGTCGATGAGTTATATTCGGGTAAGTCACCCTCGTTCGATCAAGTTGAACATCCGGTAGGTCAAGACCAAGCGGAAGTGACGCGCGGTGGTAACCCTGATCTGACACCGGAAGAGGCTGAAACCTTTACCGCAGGTTTTGTCTATTCACCTTCATGGTTTGATGGTTTCTCGGTAACAGCGGATTACTATGATATCTCGATAACTAACTCAATTGCCTTGGTTGACTCGCAGTACATTGTTGATCAGTGTATGGATGCACAGGGTAACCCAATCAATACAGAAACAAGTCTGTGTCAGTCTGCCGATATCAAGATGGGCGGTGGTAATCGAATCATCTTTAACAACCAGCTACAGAACATTGGTGCTGAAAACACTTCAGGTATTGATATTAACTTAGCTTATGCCTTCGATGCTGTTGGACTTGCATGGACAACGAGTTTAGATTCGACTATTTTGCTCGAGAACGAATCTATTATCTTAGGTGAGTCTATCGATTATGCGGGTCTTATCACGTCAGGTAGTGGCGGGTTTGCAAAGTATAAGACTAATTTTGACTTAGGTGTAGAAGGGGATAGTTGGGGCGCACACTATCAGGCACGATATATCTCTGGAATGGACAGTTATGCGTGTCAAAGTGAGCCATCTTCTTGTTATGCACCATCGACAGATAGCATCATCTATCACGATGTTTCAGCTACTTACTTCCTTCCTCAAGGATGGACGCTGTCAGCTGGCATAAATAACTTATTCGATGAAGAGGCTCCATATTACACAGGTAATAACGATGCCAACACAGATCCCTACACTTACGATACGTTAGGACGCTATTTCTTCTTGCAAGCGAGCGTAAAATTATAATCTAGTTCGTTACAACATAAAGATAAAAAGTCGGCTTAACCGCCGACTTTTTTATGTTGTAATTAACATAATCTGTAGCTGGCTATAACGATTAATCACAGGCACACGGAAGAGCAATGAGAGTTCAAAGTCGAAAGGAAAATCTCCGGCTTGATGAGGCTAATGCGTCAGCCTAAGCTCTTGTCTGTGTTCGTGCTCATACTGCTCGGCACAATTTTCACATCTTTGCTCTATTGGATCCTTGGCTAAACGTTCAGGCTCAATCACGCTTTCGCAATCAGAGCACAAACCATAGAGTCCAATATCTAATTGGCAGATGGCCGCATCCAGTTTCGTCAATTTTAAAAATAGCGGATTATCACATAAGGTGGCTTTGGTAAGTACCTCAATAATTTCGCAAAGAGA
>PJEL010003746.1_pt1 | contig 12813 bp, 6 predicted proteins | sample 1853271 | NCBI WGS metagenome assembly PJEL01 (sample SAMN08108733, study PRJNA415343) | Invertebrate metagenome, whole genome shotgun sequencing project. | host: Globobulimina | place: Sweden: Gullmar Fjord | collected 2015-08 | reverse complement strand
ATCAATATTAATCTAATTAAATATGATTTTTTAAAGAATTATATGGCTAATATTTTTTTCGAAAAATATTAAAAAAAAGTTAAAATTTATTTTGGAATGTCATAGAATTCAGGACGAGATACTTTTGTACAGTAATTGTATTTTGTCCCCAACATTAAGAAAAGACAGCTCTTGTTGGAATCTAAGAAGCCTTTGCACTTAGCTGTATTAAGTTTTTTATTACCACGATTTTGGGCAATATGCCTGGGTTTAGGGGCATTGGTGTTGAAAAGACCTACCAAGCCTCTCATGTAAACTTCAATTTCCGTTTTCAAAATCCATGTATTTTATATTTATATTCATATTTCACTGTAATTTAAAACTATTTTGCCATAATATTCTGTTAGAAATCATATATTTTGACTTCATTGCACAGCAATTCTTTCTTTTGGTAAACCAAGTTTTGATAATAGCAAAAATCTATATATTCACCAATGTGCTTCTTCTTTTTTTGGTGGTTCTTCTTCCTTTTGTGGTTCTTCTTCCTTCGATTCATCAACCTGAGGCTGGAAGTTATAACCTCTATCTGACAAAAATCCTTTAGCATAATCTCTACCTTTTACAACACCAATTACTTCCGTTAATACTAACTTTACAAGTTGATCTGCTCCAGACAAAACTTCACATTGGCCACCTGTTCTATTAGCAATTTCTTGAAAGTTATTTTTTGCCCTATCTTTTAAGTAGAAAGCATGTACTTTTATACCTCTATTTTGCAACTTTGCCAATTCTGTTTCCCAATAAGTTGGATTCCGAAACTTAGTCCTACCCCAATAACCTATTTCTTGCCCATTCTGTCTTTTATGATTTACATCATCTTTTGTATTCGCAGCAGCATCGCCAATTATAATAACTTGACTTATATGTTCTTTAGTTTGTTCTTCGTTAGCGTGCCATAAGCCAATTTCTATTGCTTCTCTCCCCCAACCTCCTGCAGGGTGTATCGTATCCATAAATATTCTAAGCTTATCGGGCTTAGACTCCCAACTTGAATACTGCAATATGCTGTCTTCATCGCAACCATAATTTCTATATACCCCAAATTGCATTTGTAATCCTCCTTCGCCCAATGCCTTTGGATCAGTAGCAAGTTTAAACATATCAAATACAGTGTCTTTAGCATTACTAAGTAAGCCGCCCATAGATCCAGTTGCATCCATCAGGCATAAAGTTTTACTACAATTAGATTCAGTACCTTTATTGTATTTATTAAGATATACTCTCACCTGAGCAAAATTGCCTTTATTTAAGTTCGACAAAAATTTGATAGATTCTACGTGCCTTTCTCTTACATTTTCCACTGCTTTAGCTTTAGATTTATAAGTTTTATTGAATAATGCGTTCCTTTTATCATTCAAAATATCATATCTTTTGCCACTATTCTTTAACACACTTATATCTTCCATTTTAACTCCAAATTTTTCAAGCTCTTCACTAATTAGAATCATGCTAAAAGATCCATCCTTACCTTGCCTTGCTGTACGGCCTTTTATTTGAGTTTCTTCAGAAAGTTCTTCTGGAAAAAACGTACAAACTACATGGACTCCGCCATTTTTGAGTATACGAGAGTCGGCACAAACGAAATCTGTTCCTCTTCCAAATATTTTGCCAGAAAAAGTTATAACTCCCACTGTTGCAGCTTTTCCAACTTTATAATTTTTTTCTTTATCATTATCAGTTTCAGTCATTAATTGAACATTCTCTTTTAACAGATTCATAACTTTAGAATTATAAAACGAAAGCATTTTTTTTCTACTTTCAAAGAACACAATCACTGGTCTTTTAATTGTACCATATTTTTCTCTACGTTTTTCTATTTCTCTCAAAAGGTCTAAATGGAAATTATTTTTATCAGTTATAATAAGATCATTTGCATCATTTTTAGAAAATGTAAGTCTATTTTCGCCAAAAACACATGGTAAAAATGTATCAAGTTCTATTTTATAATTTCTTCTAATATTTTCTCTTTCGGCATCACTTAATGTTTCTAAAGTGCCAGTAACACCCATTATAAAATCAAATATTTGAGGAAGTTCTGCATAGGAAAAGTAGCCGCTATTTAGCTCTATACCTAACCTTTCTTCAAGATTTTTTTTTCTTACTTCTCCTTTAGTAGGATTTTCTAATTCATGATAATATGCAAAAATTGTTTGATATCCATAAGAAATATTATGTGATATAGTATCTTGATATTTGTATCCAATTTTATAATTATGAACTAGATAATCATGATTTTCATATAATTTAACATCAGCAATCATATCTTTAATAGCTTCTATTATTAGGTATTTCCAATTTCTATATTTTGATACAAGGTTTTTAAATTGCTTAGACCGTTTAATAACGAATAAATTCAAATTAGAGTTTCTATTTTGCCATACAAAATCTATAATATTATTGATGCTCTGATTTTTTAGTACTGTTAGAGGTGGATATAAATTTCCAAAAAATTCTTTACTAAAAAATACATCAACTTCGTCAACTAATAAAATTTTTGGTCTTTTAGATATATTTTTTGATTTAGGTTTTTTGTTATTTGTAATAAACTCTTTTATTTTATTTCTTATGTCTCCATCCTCATTTATTACATTTTCGCATAACTGAGGAAAGGTTCCATATTTTATATACTTTATTAGTTTTAATTGATCGAAGATATATGAGAAAGCATTATAATCTCTTTTACTTAAATATGAGCTATAGCATGCACAATTTACATCAAATCCAAGTAGGGCAAGAACTATTGAGGTGACAGCCAAAGTTATAGATTTCCCTTCTCCTGTTCCTATTTGAGCAAGACTATTTACTATTCGCTCGGTTTGTGAAAAACCCATTCCTAGTACTCTAAAAATAGAAATAATTTGACCTGCATGAGGTTGGAAAAGAAATTTTTTAGAAGAATCCGTATAACTTTTTTCGTTAGAACATTCAAAAAAACTTTCTGAATTATTCAAGGTCCAAATTGCAAAAATCAGAGACATCATTTTAGGTACATCATTAATCAGATTGCTATCCCATCCATATAATTTATTCAAAATGCCAGAAATATTATTTTGAAAACTTCCTATAATTCCAGGTTTCTTAAGTCTTACTTTATGGGTATCTCCCAAATGTATTAAAGTCGAAACTAGTGGTTGTAAATTTAAATTTCTTTTAAGGTTGTCTTTAACGTATTTTTCATATAAAATTCTAAACTCTTCATACTTTTTTCCTAATTTCTCCTTATCAAGATCATCACCTCTTAATTTATCAAGAACATAGTCTATGCCATGTCTTTGATAAAATGCTTCATTAAGCAAGCTTGTTTTATATCCTTTTAGCATTTTGTGTTCGGCAATAACAAAATCACCCAACCCTTCATTATTATTTTTTAAAGATACTCCTAATCTTACAATAGCGTTTGTGTCTTCTTTATTTTTCTTCCTATAATCTTTTAATACTTTGTCGATTTTTAAATCAAAATTTTCTTGTAATCGTGGTATATTTTGAGAAAGCTTTTTTATACATGTCAATTTTTCTGCCACTAACTCACTGTCTTCTAGCGTCACATTCGCTTCGTCTGAATAGGTTTCAACAATTTTGACTGCCATGTTTTTTGATTCTGTAAACATTTTTTTTGCAAATATTTTTATTTTAGGTACTTGAATTTTAATTTTTATTGAATTCAATATATCTAAATTTTGATTAAACTTATTAAATTCGGGATTACTCAATTCCTCTTTACTTATTTCTTTCTGAGCTTCTATGGCGATTTCTTCTGTTTCATTTGTTATTAGATCAATTTTATCTTTATATAATTTCTCTATTTTTATCTTTGGCGAAATATATTTTTTTAATTTGTCAATATCTTTTAGAGTTTCTAAATCTCGATTTAATTTTTCGTAATGATCGTTCCAGGCTTTTTCGTTAAATGTACTAGATCCTTTTGGTCTCAATTCAATTTGTTTTTCTAATTTTATAATCCTTCCTTCGAGTTTTTCTTTTTTTCTTTCTATAGAATCAGTTTCTTTTGTGGCCTTTGTCAAAAAGTTGTTTTTAATTGGTAATAAATCTTTGACTTCTTTTGCTTTTTTAAATACCTGATCTAAGCACTCTCTGTTGTTCAATGATTTACTAAGATTGTTTATTGCTATATTGGAATCTAATTTTAGAGTATCATTGAAATTTTTTTGATTGTTTTTTGAAAATTTGTATATATATTCACTTGTATTATTAAATTTTTTTATAAGATTTGATGGAAGTAAATCATTCTCTAAATCTACTAGTTGACTATTGACTGAAAATCTATTTTTCAGCTTCTCTTTAATTTCTAAATATGATGACATTGTATCAAAAGAATTAAATATATTTTTACTTTCACTTGCACTAATAAGTTTATCATCTTTGATTGGCAAATTATCTTTAAATGTCTGTTGATTTAAATTGAATTTTTTATTTAGTTTTTTTTTTATACTGTTGTAAATTTTAGAGATATCGTTCACATCACTAAAATTTTTATTATACAAAATAATATCATATAACTCATTTTCTATTTTATGTAATTTTCCACCCTTATTCAACTTATTTTCCACATCGCGAAAATATGTGTTAGCATTTTTACGTATTTCATTTTCTACAATTCCCTGATATTCTTCTTGCCCTTCTTTTTCAAATTCTTCTCTTTTTTGTTTTAGCACTTTTATATCATTACCATCTGCTATTTTAGCTATAATTTCTTTTGTTCTTTTGTCTTCTCTATCTAAACATCCCATTAAATTTTGCACTCTTAGTTGCAAAAGAGTTTCTATATCTACAGGTATGCATTTGATAACATTGAAAAGCATAGTTATGGCATATTGTTTGTCATTATTACTCGTTTTCATTTTTTGTATTTCTTCAATTCTTTTTTCAAATTTTTCTACGATAGCATTTTTTAGTTCATCATAAGCTTCGAGGTAAATATTGTTTTTTTTGCCATTTTCTTTCAATATTTTACACAAATCTTTAGGAGGATCTATTAAATATTCCACAAGCTTTTTATTTTTATATTTTTTCACCACGCGACCTAGTTCTATTTCAGCATTTTTTAATTCTGAAGTTATTTTTTCAATAACACTTTTTTCAAGGTGATCTCCTAAAATTAACCTTAGTTGATCAATTGCATTTGATTTTTTCTCAACTTCTTCAAAATTTTTATTTCTCATTGATTTGTTGATTTTTTTCAAATATTTTTCAATCCAAGCAGATAAGGTTTTCTCAACTTTCTCTATTTGCTTGGATACTACTGTTTTTCCAGTTTCGGACAAATGCCTGTACACATAATTTCCCGCTTTTGATATAGCATTTAAATTATCAGCTATTGATTGCAGTTTGAGTTCATTTATATTTTTCAGTAGATGTATATTATATTTTGTGTCTTTAATTAATTTTAAAATATGTGTCTTTATTTCATGTTGAACCATATTTATTTCTACTTCATTTGCACCTTTTAATAATCTATCTGTAACATGGCTAGCTTTAAAATAATCGTGATTAACCAATAGTATTTCTAATATTTTCTTATCATCCTTAGGCCACTTTATCATCAAATTTTCTAATTCTTTAAAGAGAAAAGTAAATTTATCTCCTTTAATGTATAGATCATCTAAACCTCTTAAAGATTTTACAATTTCATAGTTCGATTTTAGTAAATTCAAATCTTTATCATTTAATAGTGCATTTTTTTTGTCATCTAATTCTGCAAAGGTCTTTTTAATTTCTTTTTCCCAATTTTTTTTAATATCTTCGGGAAACATAGCAAATATCTTAGGAGAATCTTTTTCAATAGATAATAATTTCTCGAGACTAAAGACAAACCATTCTGCCTCACCCTTAGACTTTAAGTTTTTAAAAGAATACCTTAATTGAGTTAGATACGAATCTGCAAATTTTTTAATAAATTTTTTTAATTTTTTATCGTTCTTAAGTAATTCGTGATCACTTAAGAAATTATCTTTTGCCAAAAGATTGCAATTGTTAAGTGAATCTATATAACACAAATATGAATTGTATACTTTTAGCTTTTGGAGCATACTTTCAATATTATTCCTTATTTTTTGATATTCAAACTTCAATTTTGGGTGAAAAGGATCATTTTCTTTAATCTCACATTTTTCTTCTTTAATATTTGAAATAGCAGGTTTTTTATGACTATCTTTAGGTACTTTTTTTTTAGAAGTTTTCTTTAATGTAGGGTCATCATTACTGATTTCCGATTCTTTATCCTTGCCATCACTTCCGAAAAGCTTCTTAAACATATTGGAGCTACTGTGGCTATTTGAGCAGGCAGAAAGTAAAAAATACGTAGCAACAGCTACCACATTAATTTTTAGATATTTCATAGTTATACGATTTAATAGTTTACAAAAATATTCCCAAAATCCTTTTACATTAACATAAATCCATATCGGCAGCTACAGTCTATTGAAAAATAAAGTAGGAACTGTTGCTCCTTCCTCTGTAGAGGAATAGAGTAGATATTCTTCAAGTCTTTGATCTTTATATTTTTTAATCATAACATTTAACCTTTGATAATCCTCTTGTTCTTCTTTTTCAAGTTCTACTTTTTTTGTATCCTCTTTAGTACTTTTATATCATTTGCTATTTTATCTAAAATATCTTCATTATCAGATGATTTAAATTTAAAATCGTAGCTTTTTAAATCATCTTCACCAGGAATGAGCATAGCTTCTTTTGCTGTTTTGTCTTTTCTCTAAACATTCCATTAAATTTTGCACTCTTACTTGCAAAAGAGTTTCTATATCTGCAGGTATGCATTTGATAACATTGAAAAGCATATTTACGGCATATTGTATTTCATTGTTAATTGATATACCACCATCGTTACTGACTTTTATTTGTCTATTATCACCGTCACTTTCGAAAAGCTTATTAAGCATATTGGAGCTACTGTGGCCATTTGAGCAGGCAGAAAGTAAAAAACATATAGTAATAACTAGTACATTAATTTTTAAATATTTCACAGTCGTAACAACTTAATAGTAGACCGTCTGCAAAAGTAAAAAAGTTGTATTAAAAGAGTATTTTCTGGATTTTAAATGACTCAGATATTAGCAACACCTAGATCGTCTCGTGGCGAGCTTTATATAGAGTCATATTGCTAAGTTTTTCAAAAATACTTAGCACAAAATCATGAATACTTTTGCAGACGGTCTAGTTTGCAAAAATACTCCTAAAATCCTTTATGTTAATAATCAGTCTTATTTAATCACAGTCTAACTCTATCGATTTTAGTCCATGTAAAATCTGATTTCTATAATAATCCTCTACTTTTTTAATTATTTCTGACAATCCTTGTACGTATTCTTCCAATGGCTTCATACATCTTACTTGCACAACTTTATTGTTTATTCCGATAATTTTTTTATAATTATCATGCTTGTCTACTTTACTATTCCTTACAATCGATTCTATTATGCGAGCATAGTTTATTATGTCTTTGGATACTCTCTTTAAAGTTTCTTCACAAATAGCATCATTCAATCTTTCATCTATCCATGAAGAATCCTTTAAGTCTTCCAAATGCTCTGCTAAAATTTTAAATCTATCTTGCATAATACTTTCAAAATCTATCACAGTATCCACCTTGATGGATCTTTGTTCATTAACAAGATTATTTAAAATACTTTCGATATCTATTCTTGTTTGCTGTATCTTAATAGGCAGCTTTTGTAAAATTTCATTGTAAATTAAAGATGAATTTGTTTTTATCACTTCTGATGTGTCACGTAATACTTCTATATGATCTAGAAGATTTTTAATTTTTTTATACGAAGAAGTTTCTTTTGCTTTGAAATGCCCGTCTATTTTAAGTGAGATATCTTTAAATTTATCTATTATCGATTCAATAATTTCTTGATAAAAGTTATTCAATAGTCCCTTCGAAAAAATTTCAATAAGACTAGTTTTATTGAAATCTTCTATAAGTTCAATTTTTTCTTTCAAATTACTTATTTGTTTATGTCTTAAATTGGGCATATTCAAAAGTTCACTTATTTCTTTTTTATTACTTTCTAAAGTATTTTGCAATCTAGCTTTTTGATCTTCAAAGTTTGCCTCAATACTTTCAGGATCCGCCAAGTGTTCCTTATAATTTTCTAAAAATTTTCCAAGCTTTATTACCTGTATATTTAAATTTTTAAAGTCGTTATTTCTGTTGGAATTTTTAATTTGAAAGACCAGATTATCAGCTTCTACTTGCAATGAATTTTGAATTTTATTATATATATCCGATATTTTTACATTTTCAAACGATGCACTAATGATTTTTATTTTTTTTAATCGAGCTTTTAATATCTCTTCATCTATTGTTTTCAAGGCAAAGGTAGAGCCTTCATTGATACTTTTATGAAATAGTATATTAATTTGGCTTTCCAAATTTTCATTTAATTCTCCACTAGCATAGGATTTATCTATGTGACTTTTCATTTTGCTTTCTATGTTGTTTTGAAATTCATTTAATAAATCTTTATATTCATTAATGTCATTTTCAGTTAACGAATTATAATCTTGTAAACATTTATTAAAACTATATTTTATTTGATTTAGATCTGTTTCAATTCCTTTCAATAAGATTTTTCTACTATTTTTATAAGCTTCTTTAATAAAATTTCTTTCTAAAATACTATACAACTTATTTATTTCTGAAAGTTTATAATTGAGCAATTCATAATTTTTAGATAACAAAGCTGTTTTAACAAACTGCTCATGAATATGGAGTTGATCTTTAATAGCTAACAACGACTTATCACAAATAGAAAATCTAAAATTATCTTCAGGATTTTTAATTTTCTTAGATTCTATAAATTTATTTAAAATATGTTTTGGATTATCTTTTAGAGGATCTAAAAATATAATTTCTTCATTGTCTATTTTTCTTACCATATCTTCAAACAAACAACAAAAAAAAGGGTCTCTTTTTTCTTCAGAATTTAGATTTTCAAATAAATCAACTATTTTCGTTTTAGTATTTTCTATTTTACTTTTTTCATACTTGTTGAATATATAAGAAATGGCATTAACATTAGCATCAAAATTTTTAATCATACAAACAATCAAAGAAGCAATATTTCTTAAACCTTTCATTCTATATCCCTCTCCCTCGGGACTCATCAAGATAATAGGTTTAACGGTTCTGCAGTTTTTTACTGCTTCTACAATACCTATTCCATTTGCCACATCAACTTCAGGACCATTTGTGTCTTCAAATCCAGGCGTATCACATAATATAACTTCCTTTAAATTTGCTTTCCTAAGTCCCAAATCTTTGAGCATTACAGGAACAGCAGTTATGTATCTTGTCTCTGAGGTTGCTTTTGCACTAGTCTTAACATCTTTCAAGTATTTATTTTTAATTTCTATGGGTTGAAGATGATCTAGCATTCTAGTCTTTGTATCTGTTTTTTTTGCTATTTTAATTTTTTTAAATTTTGAACCTGCAAAAAAATGTATAGTTGTAGATTTTCCCACGCCTGTTCCTCCCAAAAACAAAATAATATCTTTATTGTATACTTTTTTTGATGCATTGAGCGCTTTATCTACCAAAGTAAGAGTTTGTTGAATGTCAAATGGTCGTATTTCTTTCAATCCAATTTTGAGCTTATCTTTAGCTTTTTTCCAGTGCTTTGATTCTGCTTCTACTTGTGCTTCATTGATGAAGGATTTTATATTATAGTAGTTACCTAGCTCTTCTCCTATAATAAACTTAAATATTTGTTTAAAACTTTCATCAATATAATTTTGATCTATATTTTGATTCGAATTATTTTTTTTATCTTTTAAATATAGAATTAAGCTAAGAATAATCTTTTCGGTACACGGAGGTAATTTTTTTATATATCCTATGATTGGATCAGGTGATCGCTTTGGTCTTGGTGGAAATGTGTCTTTCTCATTATTCTTACCATCATCTTCTTCACTACAATGATTATTTATTTCTGTAAATATGTCTTTCTCATCATCCTTAACATCATCTTCTTCATTACTACAATGATTATTTATTATTGTAGGTTTGTTATTCTGAGATTTGACTATTTCTTGATCTTTGAAATAATCTCTCAAGGAATTTAATATTGTCTTTATACTAGTTTTTTGCTTTAAGTAGTCGTAAAAACATACTTGTTCAATTGAATTTGAAACATATTTTAATTTCTCTGGTTTTAGGTTTGTGAGAGTTTCACGATGTTCTTTTCTTATTTCTACTAATCTCTTTTCATAATTTTCCTTGGTAGAATTTTTTAATTTGTTGAGTTCAGGAAAATATTTTTTTAAGCTAACATCTGTATAACAATTTCCGGTTTCTTTAGAATCTTCTAATAATTCTTTTAAACTTATATTTTTTTGTAGAATTTTTTTTGCAATTTCCAATACAATTGGACCACAAGAAACATCACTACCCAAAGGATCATTTTGAAAAATCGTGGTTGACGAATATATTTTTAGACATTCCAAGCTTGGAATATCTTTTATCTTAAATATTAATTCAAGAAAATCTTCTTCATTTTTGCTACTTCTACCTAAAGGATTTATATATAATAAATTATTTCCTAATAACATCCCCAAAACATAATGCCTAGTTGAAACATGGCGGGGCTCGAAGGAAATAAATAGTGCAGGGAGATTCAGATTTTTAGTAACTGTTCGTAGTAATTTCAATTGTTTTAAATGAGAATCCATTGTGTTTTCATTCCTATTAAGCATAGAGTACCTAATTATTTGATAACTATTAAATGCGTGTAGCAAATGCTTAATATTATCTTGAGAATACCAGGTTTGAGGATTTATAACATCAGGAGGGGTTAATACATCTCTTTTCTCAATTTTTGTTATTTCATTTTTCAACAAAAAAGCTCTCCTAAGCTTTTTTAATTTATTTGAAATATTATGACATTCATTAAATTTTTGCTCTTTTATTAGTTTTTGTATCCTTTTTTCATCATTTTCGATTTCCAAGTCAATATTATCTTTATCTAGCTTTAACTCTTCGCAAATTTTTCCTAATTCCCTAATTTTTTGATTCAATTTACTATCAGAACTTAAATTTGCTAACTCATCGATTTTTTTTTCAAGATCTAAAGCTTCTTCTATGAGTACTATTTTATTTTGCACTTCTCCTACTAAGTCAAACTCATGCTTCTTTATATGCTTATTTTTAAGCTCAATTGCTTTTTTTAATTCATTATCAAGATCATTTTTGTTGATATCCAATTTGTTTACAATCTCTTCAATCTTTTGTCTTAATTTTTCTTTTTTCTGCTTCTCTAAAAGAATGGAAATTTGTCCCCTAAGACTTAAAGCCTTCCCTATCAATTCTATTTTACTTTGCACTTCTCCTACTAAGTCAAACTTATACTTCTTTATATGCTTATTTTTAAGCTCAATTGCTTTCTGTAGTTCATCATCAAGATCATTTTCGTTGATACCCAATTTGTTTAGAATCTCTTCAATCTTTAGTCTTAATCTTTCTTTTTTCTGCTTCTCTAAAAGAACAGAAATTTGCCCCCTAAGACTAAAAGCCTTCTCTATCAATTCTATTTTACTTTGTACTTCTCCTGCCAACTGAAATTGTTTATCTTTTACATGTTTATTTTTAAGTTCATTTGCTTTCTGTAGTTCATCATCAAGATCATTTTCGTTGATACCCAATTTGTTTACAATCTCTTCAATCTTTAGTCTTAATTTTTCTTTTTTCTGCTTCTCTAAAAGAACAGAAATTTGCCTCTCAAGACTTAAAGCCTTCTCTATCAATTCTATTTTACTTTGTACTTCTCCTATTAATTGAAATTGTTTATGTTCAATATGTTTTTTTCTCAATTCAATACAGCTATTTAGTTCTTCAGAGAGCCCCTTTTCTTCTACTAGTGCTAGATTACATAATATTTCTTGAAACTCTCTCTCTAGTCCTAAGCTTCTCGGATCTGTTGTTATGGGATCATGGTATTGCGTGTCATTAGGGTGAGAACCCCCCATTTGATTTTTAATTTTTTCAATTTCATTGAATTTTTCAAGCTTTGCAATAAAGTTCTTTAGTTTATTTGGTCTATTTTTATAGCGATTAATATTTTTTTTACATTTTGCAATTGCTTTATCTAGTCCTTCAATTTTTATTCCCTGTTCACTTAATAGCTGATTTAATACTCCTTTTTCCTTATTATTTTCCTCATTTTGCATATTGCTTTTTGAAAAAGACCCTTGACAGGAGATAGCAACAGGCAAACTTACCATTGTTACAATACACAATAATACTTTCTTCATGAAATTTTGAGTTTAAAGACTAACACCACCTCTAAAGTAATTCAACGTATTCATATTAGCAATATGGTTTTTTGGTTTTTTTTTAGTTTTTGTATTTTTATTATGCATTATAACTGATTATTTATCTTTTGAATATTAACAATGCGCTTATATAGGTATTTTATGAAAACTTAATGATTTTATTACTATTGGTTTTATTACTATAGATTGATGTACTAGGATTTTAGTGATATTTAACCAGATCTTGAGTTAAAACAAGGAGTAGGTTTTTTTTACTCGATTCTTTATCACGATTTTGCTTTTACTGATAATTAAAAAGTAAAGTATTCTTTGATTTATAGGTTTTCTTTTACTTTCCAGTCCTTAAATCTCACTTTCAGAGGATCCGCGATTTTTACCCTAGGATAGATTGTGCTGTCAAAAATCCAATTAGCTGATATTTTGTTGAATATTAATTTTATCAATTTTATATATCTTTTTTTCTAA
>PJEL010003745.1_pt1 | contig 12816 bp, 4 predicted proteins | sample 1853271 | NCBI WGS metagenome assembly PJEL01 (sample SAMN08108733, study PRJNA415343) | Invertebrate metagenome, whole genome shotgun sequencing project. | host: Globobulimina | place: Sweden: Gullmar Fjord | collected 2015-08 | reverse complement strand
ATCGAGGACATCACCGCGAAGATGAAGGGGTGGAACAGCCCGGGAATGCCCGCTCCGCCCAAGGAGTTCCGCTCCGGACACGTGTCGCCGACCAAGCTTCAGAAGAGCGCGATCAAGAAACGTGACCGAGGCTTCCAGATCCAGCTCCCGGGCTACACGCGGGTGGTGACGCCGACCGTCCACAACGGCAAGGTCCTCGTCAGCGGCGGCTTCGCCAGCCAAGAGATCTTCGCCGTCAACGCCCGCACTGGCGACTTCGAATGGGGAGTGTCCCTCGACGACGATGGCCCGTCCACGATCGCCTGTGAGGGAGAGACCTGCGTCTTCAACACCGAGTCCTGCACGATCTTCGCCCTGAACTCCGAGAGCGGGGACATGAAGTGGTCGAAGTGGATGGGCGATCCAATGATGAGCGCGCCGTCCATCGCCCAGGGTCGCGTGTTCACCGCCTACCCAGCCCGTGGCGCCCGCCCCGACCGCGAGGCCTCCCATGCCCTGGCAGCCCTCGATCTGGAGACGGGTGACATCCTTTGGCAGCGCTGGCTCGACGCCGACGTCATGTCCGCGCCGGTGGCCACCGATGGCGAGCTCTTCGTAGCGACGTTCAACGGCACACTGATGAAGCTCGACCAGAGGACGGGCGAGATCCTCTCCGCCGTGAACGCGCGGGCCACCTCGGCACCCATCGTGGTCGGCTCCGAGGTCTACTACACCCGACGCTCGGAGACGACGGGCTCGGCCCAAGAGGCGCTGGCAGCGGCGGGACGCACCAGCTCGAAGCTCATGCGGCAGGTCGCTGAAAAGGACGCTCCGTACCTGGATGCTTCGGTACAGGCTGGCTCGACGATGTCCGCCCAGGGTCTGTCCCTGGACGCCGGGAATGGCTTCGGTGGCGGAGCTCCATCCACCGCCGCCGCCCACAAGGCCCTCGCCGTCGTCGGCCAGGGCAGCGTCTCGACCCTGCAGGGCTACCAGGGCTCCCGGATCCTCAACGTGGGCGGAACGAACATCAACACGATGGGAGACGAGGTCGTCGCGACCGTCGCACGCACCGGAGAGCGCCTCTGGACCCACGAGCTGCCGGGAGACCTGCGCCGCTCTGGTGGGTTCCTCGCCGCTCCCCCAATTGTCGCCGGTGGATGGGTATTCATCGCGACCCTGAAGGGCGAAGTGCAGATGCTGGACCCCACCGACGGCCGCCTCGTGAAAAGCTTCGAAATCGGCGCCGCTCTCCGCTCGCAGCCGGTCGTCGAAAACGGAATTCTCTACGTGGGAACCGAGAACGGACAGGTCGTCGCAGTGGACACCGGCGATCCCCTGCTCACGGGGTGGCCGATGTGGGGCAAAGATGCCGCTCGTACCGGATCAGTTGCGTCATAGAAACGTCAACGGCGGCCGCGGATCGAGGCGCCCAGTTGAAATGGCCTGCAATTGGCTTCCATTCCCCTCAGGGGTACAACCTAACCATCATTCATCGGATCCCCCCGCGGCCGAAATCCTACTTAAGTGCCCAACCATAGGCCGCGGGGGGTAATCCATGACTGTGCACGATCGTGACAGAACCGCGGTATTTCCCTGACCGTCGAGCGGGATGCTGAGAGCATGCACCCGAGCCACTCACCGACACTCGATTTCGCACTGACGGAAGGTGCAAACGAGTTCGTGCACTAACATAGAACTCCGACGGCTCTGAGTGTTATGCGGCACGCGCAGCACGAGTCGATCCGGAGAACGCCATCGCCACGAAGGACGAAAAGGAAGACACCGCCGAGATACTCAAGGGAGTGGTGGAATCCGAAACTGGCATACGGGAGGCACTGAAGCGCGAGCCGCTCCGTCCCCACGAGCAGCCCTGGTCCGAGGGTCCTCCGACCCTCAAGTCCGCCGACGACCTGCCCAGCGAAGAGGAGATCAAGGCCGATCTGCCGTTCTTCCGCACCGCCGAAGTGCCCAAGAAGACACCCGACACGGTTTGGGATGCCCGGGGTCCTCAGGGGGTGCCCGTTGGCCTGCCACGACTGGTAGACCTCGACCACGACAAGACCGCCAAGGAAACGCCCTTCACAACTGCAGAGACTCCCGGCGGCCAGGAATACACCGAATCTGGCGGATTTGGGATCATCACCGCCAGTGAAGAGGTCGCCCCGGTCGCTGCAAAGCCGCCACCGCCACCGCCAACCGCGACCGCGCAAGAAGCGCCAAGCATCGAAGGATGGCAGCTATTTCTCGCCGGCGTCGCCCTCGGGGGTGTGGTCGGCGGGGTCGGGGTCTACTGGGGCTTCATCGGGTTCTGAAGCTGCTTCTTCGGGTTCTGAAGCTGGTTTTTCGGCTACGGCTTCGGAGAGCGGAACAAACGAGACCGGCTGCGTGGGCACCGGCCAGAGCACCCACCAAGACCCGAAGACCACCAGCGAAATCGACCACAAGGCGATGGTTGCGAGCCCCGCGACAGCCCACACCGGACTCCTGGACATGGGGGCGACCTGGACCGTTTCGGACATCGTCGCCTGTTCAGAAGCGTTGTTCGAACCCTCTGTTGCGTCCGCCCAGGTGGAGCCGGTCCACGCCTCGGCCGGATTCACCAGGTCAGATCCCATCCGCGTCTGCAGGATTGGCGGGACGATTCGCTTGGCCCACGACCGCAAGTTCGGCTCGGACAGCTTCGCCAGGATCTCGTGACAACGCCGCTCGACGTGACGCGCCTTTGGACGGGCATCCGGACTGTAGCGGAGCATCGCCTGGAGAAGATCCATCAGATCGAGGTTGGTGAAGGCCGAGCTCTTTCGAAGGTGCACCATCGCAGCCTGCATGACGCTCACATGGGTGGCGACCGCCGCCGACGTTCGCCCGATTCGCTTGCCCGTGATCATGGCGAACAGAACCGCCCCGAGCGAGTAGATGTCGGATGTGGCGTGATCCATCAGGTCCAGCCGCTCGGGAGCCATGTAGTACTGCGAACCGAGTCGACGGTTCTCGGTGATGCTCTCGCGGGTCTCGAAGTGGGCCCGGGCGATGCCAAAATCGAGCACCTTCACATCGGCAGTCGCCGTGATCATGATGTTAGAAGGCTTGATATCGCGGTGCATGAGAGTCATCGGTTGACCGTCTACGTCCTCGGCCTCCCAAGCCGCGTCCAGGGCGCCTGCCACCTCGGCGATGATCTGCAGGGAAACACCGATGGGCAGCGGCCCAGTCGCCTTGAGGAGACTGCGGAGATCCACGCCGTCGACGTACTCCATGACGACCGACCATCGGCCGTCCAGCAATGCCAGCCCATCCACGCCGACGATGCAGCGGTGACGAAGCAGCCCCAGCATCCGGGCCTCGTCCTTGAGGCGGGCGACCTCGGTTGGATCGGCGCGCTCATCGTTGGGGATCTTGATGGCTACGAGCTTGTCGAACCCACCCTCGCCGCGCATCCATGCCCGATAGACGGTGCCGAAGCCTCCCCGACCCAACACATTCAGGAAGTCGTACCGTCGACCACTACCCGAGTCTGTGCTGGTTACTGGCACGCACCTACCCCCACTGAAACATTACCGCAGATCCGCCCCATTTCCCCAGATCCGGTCGCGGAACACCTGGTACTCATCGTCTCCGAGGATGGCTATCAGCTCGTCCGCGACCCCTTCGCGGATCGCCGTCATTTCCTCTCTGCCGTCCTCGGGAGCGAGATCCCCAGTGCCCACGTCTTCACGAACCGCCGACATCACCCCGTTGGTCTCCTCGAAGACCGCGACTACATCGGCGGCGACATCATCGGACCAACCTCGCTCGTGGGCGAGTTCTACGACGGCGTCGAGCCGGTTGTTGAGCATTGCGTCCCGAAAGCGGTCGCGAGCGTCTCCCTTTGGCTCTGGCGCCGATCGCGGGGCTTTTGCCTTCTTGCGCCGCGTCGCCTCGGTCCGGCTGCCACGGTTTTTGGCAGCCTTGGTGGCCGACCCGCTCTTTTGGCCTTTCTGCGCCTTCGCGGCGCGGGCGACCTTCTGGAGCTTGGCCTGCTTGGTGTCGAGCTCCCGCTGCAGGGCATAGTTGCTGCTGAGAGTCCACGCGTTGGTGGCGACGAGCACCACGACCAAGACTGACAGCAAGGCAATGATCTGCTTCACCAGATCCTCCCAGGCCGATCTATCCGGATTCCCCAGTGGACTCCAACGTCAGTTCCCAGCGGTCGGCCTTTGCGTCACGCCCGCGGACCAGAGCGCGAACGCCGTCGCCAACCCGAAGGACCACGTGGCCGTCCCGGCGCCGAACGACTGCAACGCCGTCACGGCTCACGGCGAGCGCGTCCTCGCTCTCGAGATGGCGGAGATAGACCTTGACGTCGATCGGTGGTTCGTCGAGCTGAATATGAACCTTTGACCTTGTGATTCCCATGATGGTTGCCGGCCAGGGTCCCGCCCGATCCGCGAACATCTGGTCGAGGATCAGTCGGTTGGATCGACCCGTCAGCTGCCCCTGCAAGCGCTTGCTGGAGTTAGCGCGCTCGACCACCTCGGCGCACCGCGAGGGCTGGCTAGCGGGGATCCCGGTCTGCTCCTCCCACACCTCTCTGTGCAGGAAGACCCCGACGACCTCTCGCATCGGCGCCGAGAAACGCCCGTAGACCGCCGCGCCAACCCCGTAGTGCGCAGCTTTCTCAGCCTGGAATCGACCGGGCTTGTTGGAGACGATCGCCTGTCTGTGGATCGCGCGGGCCACCCGCCCGGTGGGCAGGCGGTCGAGGAAGTCGGACAGGGACTCCTCGGGCCGCCACAGCCAGACTGCCTTGTGCTTTCGGTGTAGGCGCACCAGAGTTGCGATCTGTTCGCGAAGTTCTTGCATTCGCTCGGATCCAGGCGCCTCGTGGACCCGGTAGATCGGCTCCACGAAGTCGCGAGATCTCGAAGTAAGGTACTCGGCACCAATAATATTACAGAGCAGGGAGATCTGCTCGTTGTAGCGCTCGGTGTCGTACCTGCAGGCGCCCACGGCCACGAAGCGGGTGCCCTCGATACCGGCGTCGACCTCGGTCCGTCGGTAGCTCACGACGCCGCGCTGGTGCGCCCGCGACATGCGAGCCAGTCCGACCTCGCGCAGGAGCTCGAGGCTCGTGTTGCCGCGCTCGGTCGGCATGAGCGGCTTGCACCGGCCGTCGAGAAAGTCCTGCACTCGGCCGTAGTCGAGCTTTGCCTGGCTGTGGATCCTGGCGCGGAGGATCTCGGTCTCGCGCCGCTCTCCGTCTGCGCCCACCACCATTCGAAAGACCATTGCCCGCCGATCCACTCCCTCGTTCAGGGACACCAGCCCCTCGGAGAGTTCACGGGGCAACATAGGAATCACGAGGCCAGGCAAGTAGTAGGTCGCCCCCCGCACCATGGCCTCCTGGTACAGCGCCGTTCCCGGCCGAACAAACCATGCGGCATCGGCGATGGCGTACCAGACCGTCCAGCCATCGCCGGTGCGCTCGATGAACAGCGCCTGGTCAAGGTCCTTGCTGGTCGGCTCGTCGATGGTGCAAAACGGCAAGTCCCGCAGGTCCACGAGGCTGGGATCATCGATACCGGGGTCGGCCTCGATGGCGCGAACCTCGGCCATCACTTCGGGCGGGTGCTCGACCACCAGCCCCTGTCGGGCCGCGAGATCCTGCAGCTGTGCGAGCGCGGTCTTTGCTGTCTTCAAGGTGTCTCCCCTGGGTCTCCTGTAGCTCCCGAGGCCGGACATGAGCCACTTTCTCAACCCTGGAGCAACCGCCCGGGGAGTGAGGCCAACACGACGACCCGACCTCAGGTTAAAAAGGGTGGCCTTGCGCGAACAGATCGCCATCACTGGTATCGGCTGCCGCTTCCCCGGCAATGTTCGCGGGCCGGACGGCTACTGGAAGTTGCTGTGTGACGGCGTCGACGCGGTGACGACGGTGCCGCCAGACCGCTGGGATGTCGAGGCCTGGTACGACGCCAACGACGGCACGCCAGGCAAGACGCGCACCCGATATGGCAGTTTCATCACTGGGGTCGACCAGTTCGACGCTGACTTCTTCGGCATCTCCGGGCGGGAGGCGATCCAGATGGATCCCCAGCAGCGCCTGCTCCTCGAGGTCGCCTGGGAAGCCCTCGAGTCGGCGGCGGTCGCCCCGTCTGTCCTCGAAGGCACTCGAACCGGCGTCTACGTCGGCATCGGCCAGTCGGACTACGCCCGCCGCGCGTTCCTAGGAGACGCCGAGCAAATCGATGCCTGGAGCGGCACTGGGACGTTCTCGTCGGTGGCAGCCGGCAGGATCTCCTATGTGCTCGGGCTCCATGGGCCTGCACTGGCCATCCACACGGCATGTTCCTCGTCGCTGGTGGCCGTACACCTGGCGATGGAAGCACTGCGAAACGGGAGGATCGACCGCGCCATTGCCGGGGGCGTCAGCCTGATGCTCTCCCCGGAGCCCACCGTCTATTTCAGCAAACTCCAGGCAGTCTCCAAGGATGGGCGCTGTCGAACTTTCGACGCCTCCGCCTCCGGGTATGGTCGCGGCGAGGGCTGCGGAATGGTGGTCCTGGAGCGGGCCTCGGCAGTGCGGGAGCGCGCCGACCCAGTGATTGCCGTGCTCTCGGGGTCCATGATCAACCACGATGGCCGCAGCAACGGGCTCACAGCCCCATCCGGTCGCGCCCAGCAGGAGGTCATTCGCGGCGCATTGAAGGATGCCGGGCTGCAGCCGAGTGACGTAAGCTATGTCGAGGCCCACGGAACCGGTACACCGTTGGGTGACCCCATCGAAATGGATGCGCTCAAAGCCGTCTATGGCGAGGGTTCCGGCGTGTGTCACGTCGGCTCGGCGAAGACCAACTTCGGCCACCTCGAGTCTGCCGCAGGGGTCGCTGGTCTCATCAAGGCCGCCCTGAGTCTGCGACACCGCGCCATCCCCAGACACCTGCACCTCCGCGAGCTAAATCCAAGGATCAACCTTGGTGACACGCGGATTCAGATCCCCACCGAGCACACTGCTTGGGACGGCAGGGCAGCGGCCGTGAGCGCCTTTGGGCTCTCCGGTACCAACGCCCACATCGTCCTGGAGCGCGCCCCGAGGATGCCCGCGCCAGAGGCGGACGAGCGGCCACAGATCATCGCGCTCTCGGCACACACCGAGTCAGCCCTGGCCGAGGCGTCGGCCCTGCGCACCTCGGCACCCCTTGCCGATGTCGCCTCTACCCTGGTTCACGGGCGCACTCACCACAACCACCGGGTGGCGGTGCTGGCGCGCAGTCTCGACGAGGCCCGCAGGGATCTGCAGGACACGCCCGGCCGAAAGTCCAGGGAGTTCGGCCCATTGGTGTGGGCATTCACGGGTCAGGGCTCCCAATACCTGGGCATGGGCGCCGATCTCGACGAGGAAGAGGAGGTCTATCGGGCCGCCTTCGACCAGTGCGACGAGCTCTTCCACCCGCTGCTTGGCGAGCCGTTGGCGGCCATCGTGCACGGCGATGACGAGGATCTGCTCAACGACACGCGCTGGACGCAGCCGGCCCTGTTTGCCCTCGGCTGGAGTCTGGCGGCACTCTGGCGGTCCTGGGGCGTCGAGCCCGATCTGGTGCTGGGCCACAGCATCGGCGAGATCACGGCGGCGTGCGTTGCGGGCGTGATGTCGCTGGAGGACGGCGTGCGCTTGGTGGCAGAGCGCGGCCGACTCCTGGGAAGCCTGCCACGAGACGGGGCAATGGCCGCAGTCAAGGCCGGGCTCGACACCGTGAAACCCGCCCTCGAAACGTATGATCGGGTGGGAATCGCTGGTGTGAACAGCCCGCAGGAGACCGTGATCTCCGGCGCCGCGGATCAGGTCGCAGCCATCGTCGCCTCCCTCGCCGAGGGTGGTGTCGAGAGCCGCCAACTGAAGGTCTCGCACGCCTTTCACTCGCCACTCGTGGAGCCCATCCTCGAGGAGTTCGAGGACGTGGCGAAGTCCATCGCCTTCAGCCCGCCCAGACTGCCGATGCTATCGAACGTCACGGGCAAGCTCGCCGGCGCTGAGGTCGCAACGGCCGCGTACTGGACGGCCCACATTCGCAAGGCGGTGAGGTTCTCCACTGGGCTGGACGCCATCCCCGACCACTCCCTCTTCCTGGAGCTGGGACCGCAACCGGTGCTAGCGGGCATGGGCGCCCGATCGCGGCCCGACTCCTACTGGGTTCCATCCCTGCGAAAGCGGGTTGGTGATCGAGAGTCGATGTTGCTGGCGGTGGGAGAGCTGTTCACTCATGGGCTGAATCCCAGCTGGGAGACGATCGTCCCGCGACGGCCCCCTGTCAGCCTTCCTACCTTGGCTTTCGAGCGCCAGAGGTACTGGCTCGATCCCCGGCCCCCGCGGGCGAGAGAACGCGACGACGGCGACACGGTCTACGCCGAGACCTGGGAAGCGCGAGAAGCGAGCACCCTGCCCGTCGCGGGATCCTGGGGTGTCGTCGGCGAAAATAAGCTGAAGAAGGCCCTGGCTGGCGTGGCCCTCAAGCGCGCCGAGAACATCGTCGTAGTTGTATCTGGTGCCGAGGAGGAGGCCTGGAAGTCCGGGCCGGCCGCACTGGTGAGGACGCTCAAAAAGTACCCGGCGCGTCTGTTTGTGCTGACCACAGGCGCCGTATCGACGTCTGGAGAGGCGCCCGATCCGCACCAAGCCTCTGTGTGGGGAATGGCCCGGGTGCTCGAGCTCGAGCAGCCCGACCGGTGGGGGGGCATCCTCGATCGGCAAGCCGGTGCCGACCTGGCGGTGGTTGCAAACGCCCTGAAGACGATGCCCGAGGCCGCCGCCGCACTGCGGGGTGACCGACTCCTCGCGCCCCGACTGGTCCACGCAAAGGCATCCGGCAGACTCTCCCTGAATACAGATGGAACCTGGCTGATTGCCGGCGGGACCGGGGCACTGGGCCTGCGGGTCGCTCACTGGCTCGCCGACCACGGAGTGCAGAACATCGTCCTCACCTCCCGGAGTGGAAAGGCCGAGCTGAATGGACTCGAGGCCGACGTGCACGCGGTCGATCTGTCGGATCAAGAGGCGATGACCGCCCTCATCGACGCCATGGACCCGCCGCTGACTGGGGTCATCCACACGGCGGGAGTCGCCGAGCAAGCCCCGCTGGCCGAGCTCACAAACGCGCAGCTCGAGGCGTCTCGAGTGGCAAAGGTCACCGGCACAGCGGTGCTCGACGCGATCACGCGGGACCGTGATCTCTCGGCATTCGTGGTCTTCACGAGCATCGCTGCGGTGTGGGGTTCCGTCGGTTTGGGCGCTTATGCGGCCGCTAATCGCTTCCAGGATACTCTGATTACCGCGCGGCGGGCTGCCGGGTTGCCGGGGCTAGCGGTCGCCTGGGGACCCTGGGCCGAGGGCGGCATGGTCTCCCCTGCAGAGCTCCAGAGCTTCGCGGCAATGGGCGTGCGTCCCCTGTCGACGGACGCAGCGCTCTCGACCCTCGGACGGCTCTTCGGCTCTGGGGGGGCCCGCGTCGTCGCAGATGTGGACTGGTCGGCCTTCAAACCCCTCTTTGCCGCTCGTCAACCCCGACCGCTCCTGGACAGGGTGGGGCCCGCGGCAACGCCTCAGGCAGTCGCCGATACGTCTTCATCGATGTCCACGTTGGAGGGACCCGATCGCCGGCGCAAGATCCAGAGGACCGTCGCCGCCCAGGTTGCTCGTGTTCTCGGCCGCAGCGGCGATCTAGACCCCGACCTGGGGTTCTTTGATGCCGGCATGGACTCGCTCATGGCGGTGGAGCTCGCCCAGGCCCTCCGCAAGCAGCTCGACACCGAAGTCTCACCCACCGTCGCCTTCGACTACCCGAACCTGGCCGCACTCACCGAACACCTCTGCGCGGACATCGCACCCGCGTCCAAGCCAACCCGCGGCCCCCGAACCGACGAACCCATCGCCATCATCGGCATGTCCTGCCGCTATCCGAGAGCGCCAGACCCCGAGAGCCTGTGGGCGATCTTGCGGGATGGCGTCGACGCGATCACCGAAGTTCCGCCCGACCGGTGGGATATGGACGAATGGTACGACCCAGTGCCCGGCACTCCGGGACGCATCGCATCGCGCCACGGCGGCTTTTTGGAGGAGATCGAGTCCTTCGACGCCGAGTCTTTTGGCATCTCTCCGGGAGAGGCGGCCGCCCTCGATCCCCAGCAGCGCCTCCTCCTCGAGGTCAGCTGGGAGGCCCTCGAGCGCTCTGGCATTCCTCCCAGAGGCCTCGCGGGCAGCTCCACGGGCGTCTTCGTCGGCATCGGCAGGTCGGAGTATTGGAGCCGGCTGGAGTCGAATCCCTGGGCGGGAACCGGCAACGAGTCCAGCTTCGCCGCCGGACGAATCGCCTACACCCTCGGGTTCCGCGGTCCGGCACTGTCGATCAACACAGCTTGTTCCTCCTCTCTGGTGGCTACACACCTCGCTGTTCAGGCCCTCAGAAACGGCGAATGCGACCGAGCCCTGGCCGGCGGCGTGAACCTGATCCTGTCCCCACAGAGCAGCGCGTATCTCAGCCAGATCCGCGCCCTGTCTCCCACCGGTCGATGCCGCACATTCTCCGCAAACGCCGATGGTTATGTGCGCAGCGAGGGCTGCGGCGTGATCGTGCTGCGGCGGCTCTCCGACGCCCTGAGTGCCGGCGATAACGTGATCGGCGTCATCCGCGGCACGGCGGTTGGCCACGACGGCGCCAGCAGCGGCATCACTGTCCCCAACGGCCCGGCCCAGCAAGACGTCATTCGCGCCGCGCTGGCCGACGGCGGCGTCTTGCCGAGCGAGGTCGGCTACCTCGAGTGCCACGGCACCGGAACCCCCCTCGGAGACCCGATCGAGATCGGCGCCGTTGCCGCAACTCTGGGCAAGAACCGCGACAACCCCTTGATTCTGGGCTCCATCAAGACTCAGATCGGGCACGCCGAAACCGCGGCGGGCGTGGCGGGAATCCTGAAGGTGGTCCTCGCCTTCCAACACGGGATGCTGCCGGGCAACCTGCACTTGAAATCAGTCAACAAGGCGCTGCCCCTCGACTTTCCACACGTGGTTCCAGCCGGCCTTCTGCCCTGGCGCGATGGCAAGCGCATCGCCGGCGTGAGCAGCTTCGGCATCAGCGGCACCAACGCCCACGTCGTCCTCGAGGCGCCCCCCGAGCAGATCGAACGCACATTTGAGCGGCCACCCGCCTATCTGCTCGCCCTGTCTGGACACCACCCCGATGCCATCGACGATCTCGTGAGCGGTATCGATATTGTCGACGGCCCCACGGCTTGGACCCTCGCCCTCGGCCGAACCCATCGCCGCTTCCGCCGGCCTGTGGTCACGGGCGACCTCACCGACCTCGCTGGTGAGACCATCGAGGCACATCCTGGCCGGCCAAATGTCGCCTTGCTGTTCACTGGACAAGGCGCCCAGTGGGCGGGCATGGGTCGCAAGCTGCACGCTGTGTTCCCGGTCTTCCGCGATGCCATCGAACGCTGTAATTCCGCGTTCGACGGGGATCTGACCGAGGTGATGTTCGGGGATGACGACCGCATCCACGACACGCGCTGGGCGCAGCCGACCCTGTTTGCGCTCGAGTGGGCGCTGTATGAGTTGTTCCGGGCCTGGGGCGTCCAGCCGGAAATGGTCGCCGGGCACTCGATCGGCGAGTACGTGGCCGCAGCCGTCGCCGGGGTCTTTTCTGTCGAAGACGGGATCCGCCTGGTCACGGCGCGTGGGATGTTGATGTCCGCTCTGCCAAAGACCGGGGCAATGGCAGCGATCCACGCGTCCGCAGAGGACGTCGCCGTCCTGCAGATCCCCAATGTGGAAATCGCCGCGATCAACGGTCCCACCGAGACCGTCGTCTCCGGAAGCCGCACCGGCGTCGAGGCCCTGGCTGCCACCATGGCGGGTGAGGGCTTCCGAACGCGTCGGCTCGAGGTCTCCCACGCCTTCCACTCCGCGCTGATGGATCCAATGCTCGAGGGCTTCCGGTCGGTGGCGGCAGCCGTGAGCTATTCCGCCCCGAAGATTCCAGTCGTCAGCAACGCAAAGGGTCAGTTGATCGGTGCTTTTGATGCGGACTACTGGGTTCGCCACATTCGAAACACCGTTGACTTCCACGGCGTCCTGAAGACCTTGGCCCTACACTGCGACAGCTCTCTCGAGCTCGGTCCGAAGCCCGTCCTCACCGGAATGGGTCGGAGGGCAATCGTCGATCACAACTTCATCCCCACCCTCACCGGGGAGCGTGAGCCTCCCGAAGACGTCCTCACAGGGCTCGGACGCCTGTGGGCTCACGGAACCGAGATCAAGTGGGAGGCGCTGTATGGCTCACGGCCAAAGCTAGGGTCGGTCCCGACGACTCCTTGGCAGCGCAAGAGGCACTGGGTCGACGAACAACAGCAAGTCGCAGCGGAGACCCAGAGCCTCTGTCCTGCAATGTGGGAGTGGGACTGGCAACACGCAGAGATCAGTTCCCGCCCTTTCAAGGCCACAGTCATCGGTACGGGCGGACTGGCGGACGCGCTGCGGGTGACGATCCCCGAGGGCGACGAACGCACGATCTATGTCGCAGGTGACAGAGGCGCGCTGGACCTTACCGAGGATGTCCTGAAGCACGCCCGTGAGTGCAAAAAGCTCACGATTCTCACGCATCCGGATGTTGCTGCTCACGCCGCGCTGTGGGGCCTCGCCGCGGTGCTGTACTGCGAAGTGCCCGACCTCAACTGCCAGATCCTCTCGGTCGCAAAGACAAAAGTGCTGAACGTGCTCGCGGCCATCTCGACGTCCCAGGATCGACTCTCCGTGAGTGGCGATCAGATCATGGTTCCCAGGCTCACGGCTGTCGAACCCTC
>PJEL010003744.1_pt1 | contig 12817 bp, 11 predicted proteins | sample 1853271 | NCBI WGS metagenome assembly PJEL01 (sample SAMN08108733, study PRJNA415343) | Invertebrate metagenome, whole genome shotgun sequencing project. | host: Globobulimina | place: Sweden: Gullmar Fjord | collected 2015-08 | reverse complement strand
ATCTATGATAGTGAATTTATTAGCAAAAGTCAGCGAACTCCTTTTTGAATTGAAAAAATCATCAATTAAATGACGACTTAGCTTGACTCGATCTATAACCGCACTAAAATAGTGTACAGTTGTACGCTGAAATTTAAATATCATTCAATATGAAAAAACCACCTATTATTTGGCTAAATGTTCTTGTTTTTTTAATAACATTTTTATTCGCAGCGGTCGCTGTTCCATACCGAGCCATCACTCACGGCTTCGACGCTGCAGAGATAACCATGGCAGTGATTTGCTTCATTTACTGTGGTATGTCAATTACCGCTGGTTATCACCGACTTTGGTCGCATCGTACCTATCAAGCTCATTGGAGTTTAAGAACAATATTTGCATTAGGTGGTGCTTTTGCATTGCAAAATAGCATATTGCATTGGTCATCGGATCATCGAGTTCACCATAAGCACGTAGATAAAAACGATTTAGATCCATACTCTGCAAAACGTGGCTTCTGGTATTCACATATAGGTTGGATGCTACGCGAACATCAGGCACACCGTTATAGCGACTATGCTAACTGCCGTGATTTAGAAAAAGATAAAATTGTTATGTGGCAGCACAAGCATTACTTATTGCTAACGATTGCAATGAACTTTGGTGTGCCTTTAGTTTTTGGTATCATTCATGGTGATATTATTAGCAGTTTATTGCTTGTTGGCTTCTTCCGTTTAGTCTTAAGTCATCACACTACGTTCTTTATCAATTCATTAGCCCATATTTGGGGTAAGCAAACATACACAGATAAGAACACCGCAAGAGATAATCCATTTTTAGCATTTTTTACTTTTGGCGAGGGTTATCATAATTTTCATCATATCTTTGAAAATGATTATCGTAATGGTATTCGTTGGTGGGATTTCGATCCAACCAAGTGGCTAATAAAAGGCTGTAACTATTTAAATTTAACGTCGAAGCTGCGCGTTAGTCCAGAAGATAAAATAGAGAAGGCCAAATTGGCCATGACGCTAAAACGAAGCAAAATAAAGCTGGAGTCGCATCCACAAGCCGATGAAATGTTAATTAGACTAGAAAAAGAATATGAAGCGTTAATGGCAAAATTTAATGACTTTTATGCATTGCGCAAAGAGCTCATGCTAAAAAGAAAAGACCAATTACTTAGCGATGTTGAAAACTCTGAACTATTAAAGCAAATCAAAGAATTGAAGCAAAGTTTTATTGAACAAAAGCGACATTGGCAATTATTTAACGCACAATTCGCATAAATTTCAGATAACTAGCTAATTATCTTTAACACTCGACCTTTTGCTAGTTACCTTATCTTTAAATCCTGCTAAAATTTTCTAAAACAGCAGGATTTAAAGGTATTATTTTGTCTAATAAGAAAAATCCCCCCAAGAACGAACAATCGTATGACTTTGACGCCATTATTATAGGCACAGGCCCTGGCGGAGAAGGCGCTGCCATGAACCTATCCAAGCAAAACAAGAGAGTGGCGATTATTGAGCGCTATGAACAGGTCGGTGGCGGTTGCACCCATTGGGGAACTATTCCTTCGAAAGCTCTAAGACAATCGGTAAGTCAGCTTATTGAATTTAATTCAAACCCTTTATTCAATGCAGGTTCAAAAGCAAAACATTTAACCTTTCAAGACATCCTTAAGCATGCTTCTGCCGTTATTCGTAAACAAGTCGATTTAAGAAGTGGCTTTTATAACCGTAATAATGTCGAACATTTTCTTGGTGAAGCTTCGTTTATTGATGCCCATACCATTCGCGTACTAAGACACGATGGCTCTATAGAAAAAATTACGGCGAAACAAATTGTTATAGCAACAGGCTCTCGCCCATATCATCCTGATGACATAGATTTTAGCCACCCTCGAGTATACGATTCTGACAGCATTTTACAGTTAGAGCATGCACCGAAACATGTGATTATATATGGGGCAGGTGTGATAGGCAGTGAATATGCTTCAATCTTTAGAGGCTTAGGCGTAAAAGTTGACTTGGTTAATACTCGTGATCGTTTATTGTCATTTCTAGATGACGAAATGTCAGACTCATTAAGTTACCACCTGTGGAACAATGGCGTTGTTATTAGGCATGGAGAACAGATTGAAAGAGTAGAAGCCCAAGATGATGCCATTATTGTCCATTTAGAGTCAGGCAAAAAAATGAAAGCCGACTGCTTACTCTGGGCGAATGGGCGTACAGGCAACACTGCAAATCTAGAGCTCGAAGCTGCAGGACTAAAAGCTGACGGACGAGGCCAGTTAAAAGTTAATCACCTTTATCAAACAGAAGTAAAGAATATTTACGCTGTAGGCGATGTTATCGGGTACCCAAGCTTAGCCAGTGCAGCGTTTGATCAAGGCCGCATCTGTGCAACCGCTATGATTAACGAAGCAAGTGCAGCCAAATTAATAGTCGATATTCCCACCGGCATATACACTATTCCCGAAATTAGCTCAGTCGGTAGGACCGAACAAGAACTGACCGAAGCCAAAGTGCCTTACGAAGTTGGGCGTGCGCAATTTAAACATCTTGCTCGCGCACAAATTTCTAACAACTTAGTGGGCTCATTGAAAATTCTCTTTCACAGGGAAACTAAAGAAATATTAGGCATACATTGTTTCGGCGAAAATGCGGCAGAGATTATTCATATAGGCCAAGCCATTATGCAGCAAAAAAATGGCGGCAATAATATTGAATATTTTGTAGAAACAACATTCAACTACCCGACCATGGCGGAAGCATTTCGCGTAGCCGCGCTGAACGGTTTAAATAGGTTATTTTGATGAGATTATTGAGCGTAATGATTAGTGTTATTGCGCTGCTCTCACCAGTTGCACATAGCGCCCCGGGAGACAGTTACAATATCTATTTGGTCAGGCATGCAGAAAAACAAAAGACTCCTGATAATCCACACTTAACACAGTGCGGCAAGTTTCGAGCAAAGCAATTAGCCGATATATTAAGACATGTTGAGTTAAAAGGCGTTTATAGCACCAGCTATAACAGAACCCTTGAAACCGCTAAACCTATTGCTGATATCAAAAAATTGGGTGTAAAGCATTACTCCCCTAGAGGCTTGATGCAACTAGCAAGGCAGGTAAAACAAAATCAAGAAGACGTACTCATTGTTGGCCATAGCAATACGACGCCTGAGTTAGCAAGTTTATTTCTTGGGGAGCCCGTTGATAAAATGGATGAAACTGAATACCAACACCTGTTTCAGTTACAGGTTAATGGAAAGAAAACCACGCTAGTAAAGCTAACGCAACCATTAGACTGTTCTGCTTTTAAATAAAGAGTTTAGTGACTGGGTTGGGTATGTTTAGAGCCTGGCTTAATCAGTCTACTCGCTGATATATCAAAGGCAATGCCCCACTGCTTAGTGGTCATCATGTCTTTGATAGCTTTACCTTGAAATTCAATTATGGCTCCGTGTTGTAAATATTCACGAGGCAAGTTAAACGGCAACAGTTTATCGCCGTTTTGAGCAAAAATACCATAAAAGCCGCCCTCAAAATTAAGGTAACGGATCTCACCTTTGCGCCACACGGTTGTTTCGTTTGGTTTAGACATTCGCTCTTTTTCCACATTTGTTTTTGCTGACGAAGCATTTAGTTCGCAACTCACAATAAAAAAGATAACTAGCAGAAAGATTAAATTTTTGAACATGACTATCTTATGGTAATGAAGGATAACTGATAAGAGCCTGCTCTATGCAGTTAGTTCAAACTGGGAACGAGCTGGCTGATCGTATGCAATATTAATATCGGAATAGAAAGACTCTATTACCAAAGCACGTTGAGTAAATTTAGCATCTCGAGTCGGTGAAATCTCTTCTTGCGCTCGCAAAGTATCATTGATAAAACGATCAAAATCTTTACTATCAGTGTCTGATACGAGGCGCTCATCATCTCTTAAATAATCGGTCTCGCCAGTATAGCGTATTTCATCTCCACGAATCGGTGCATTACCGCTTTCGTTATCAAGGTTTGCAGAGTCGATACTTTGCTGAGCGAGTTGCTTTTGCGCCTGGCTGATGATGCTTTGGGCGGAAGATGCTACCCTTGTATCTTGAACCGACGGGTTGGCCGGAGCTAATGCAGCAGAGCGTACTTTCTGCATTTTAGCTATTGTCGCTCTAGGGTCACCTTGTATAGGTGATAAATCGACTGAAACTTCACCAGAAACCGCATATTTATTACCATCAGGTCCTACTTGAAAACTGTATGATGGTGCGCCCGTATAAGCTCCACCCACTGCATCATGAGCGCGTTCATGTGAACGTACTTCTTGATCTCTGTTTTGTAATTGGCGAATTTCTTGTTGATGAGCAAACTCTTCAAGAGGATTGCTGTGCTCTGAAGAATCCTCACCATCAGCTTGATAGCTAGTCTCTTCATCTTGATCAGGTTGCCTAGGATCAGATTCACCCTCGTTACGCTCAGTAATTGTTGTTGCATCTTTTTCAGCCTGTTCTTGAATGGCTGAAAAGTCAATTTGTTCATTATTTTGAGCGGGTGTTCGGCCTCGTTCACGATCTGAAGCTACACCCTTTTCTGCTGCTGATTGCTGAGTCGGCATAGGTCGAGTAATGATTTCTCGCTGGGTATTTTCACGACGCAAACTATCTGTGGGCTGATTAACCACAGTTGCCAAAGGCAAAGATGTTGTTTGCGTAGTAATATTCACTAGTTATCCTATTATTGAAACACGAGAAATAGTTAAGTTAGGCTGTGACATCTATTAATGTGCCTAAAACTTCATCGGCGGTTTGGATGACTTCAGCAGAAGCTTTGGCTTGATATTCAGCCGCTTTCAACTCAACAATTTCTTGGTTTAAATCAGACAAACTACCTGAGCCTGTATTCTGCTCTGTGATCTGTTCATTGACTTGTTGGCCTTGACTATAGTTCTCAGCATTGTATGTCGTTTCACTAGCAACAGTTTCACTGACTATGCTTGTCGCGGCATCATTAGCTCGCTCAGTAGCGTTTTGAAAGCCTTGCAGGCCTGCGCTAAATGCAGATTGAATTTCCATGGGATACTCCTAAACACCTAATTTAAAAAAGCTTTTAACTAAGTTCGTAAAATACAGGTATTATTTACGGTACAACTTGCCTAATTATTAACCAAAAGAGACAAAAAATCAATCTTTATAATTTATTCGATCAAGCGCAAGCTATCATTTTAACTGGTTATATTGACCTTTAATATTACTTCCAGTTGAGACATTTTAACTAACAACAAGTATCAAGATGAAAGATCAAACCGCCCTAACCATTTAGACAATTCAGTAACAAATTCTTCAAGATCAGAAATAAACGGGGCATGTGATGCCTTTTCAAAAATATAATGTTCACTAGTTGCAGCCAAACTATCGACTTTATCGACGGTTAATTTAGGCACTATACTGTCTAACTTTCCATAAAATCGAATGAAGGGCACTGATATATGACCAATATCGTTCCGAAGATCACTGGCATCAAGCAAATCTAAGCCTAATTTTAAGGCGCGCTTATCGGGTAGAGGGTAAGCCATAATTAACTGCTGAATTTGTTTCAAATCTTGTCGAATATGAGGGCTACCCATCGCCTGTACTTTAAGAAAACTATTCAGTGTTTGTTCAATATTTTTAGATAATTGGTGATAAAAAGCCGCTAAGAATTCCGGCTTGATTCCCGGCCAGTTGTCCTGTTGCTTAAAGCTTGGACTGCTAGCTACGGTAACCAAGCCAAGGCAGCTATCAGGATGCCTAATTGCGATATTCGAAGCAACCAAACCGCCTAAGCTCCAGCCAACATAAATTGCAGGCTTGCCAACTGTTTCGACAATAAGCTGGCTAATAACGTCTAAAGAGTAATTATCTGGCACTATTTCATGGTTCACGCCAAAGCCAGGTAAATCAACAGTGATTAACTCATAATCTTCGACTAACCGCTCGATAACAGGGTGCCACACCCCTGAATTGAGACCCCAGCCGTGCAGAAATACAATTCGAAGCCCCGTTCCATAAGTAGATTTTTGGAGTTGTTGTGCCATAGTTATTTATATCGGTTATGGGAGTTAAAGGCCGATAGTTTAACTAATGCTATGATTGAATGGAATCAGCTCATGGATAAGACCAAAACTTGGCAAATTCAAAATATTGTGCGATACGGCACTGATATCCTTGCCCAATGTTTAAAACCAATTACCCCTAATATCGGGCAATGTATCATTTGTGATTGTTCACATCCTGCCCATCCGCAACTGTGCGAACACTGTTATAGCCGCCTGCCGTTATTTGATATGGAAAATGTCTATGGCGACTTGCTGAACTGGCCTGCTATAAATAAACTTTTTATCAAACGACATTTTGATCAACTTATTAGTGTCACGCCTCATTTATGGCCGACCAACGAATGGTTGAATCAGTTTAAATATCATAAAAGGCATGATTACCATGTGCTACTAGCATTCCTGTTAAAAGAACAATGGCAACATGCTGCGAACTACATAAAAAAGCCTGACATCGTTTTGTCTATACCACTACATATCAGTAAATGGCAATCTAGAGGCTTTAACCAAGCGCACCTACTCGCCTCAAAATTTGCAGAAGGCTACCAACTTGATTACCAACGCGACATTTTAATACGGATAAAAAAACAGAAAGCTCAAGTGGGCAAAAGTGGTGCTGAACGCCGAAAACAGATCAAAGGAAGTTTTACCTTACTAAAGCCCGAGTTAATAGCAGAAAAAAATATCTTGCTGATCGATGACGTATTGACGACAGGAGCAACTGTCAATGAAATTTGCCGTTTATTAAAAGCCGCAGGCGCGATAAGGGTTACCGTATTGACACTAACCCTGAGCCTAGAGAAGTGCCAATAACGTTTATCTGGCGTGTTACTCTTTCATACTGACACTAAAAGCTCTATCGAAAAACAGCGCATTTGCAAAGATCTTGGCACTGCCATACCAGTAACCCCTAAACGTTAGATTTTCACTAGTAGCGATAACACGACCCTTGCCAAAGTTATGAGCAATGATCGGAGTATTGTGTGCAATTCTATTGACTAAGTTTTTATCCGTATAACCACTCAACAAAGGACTCGGTTGATACTTAGCCACAGCCATAAATGGTTTATTCGGGCTATCGATTATCACTGTGCTATTTTTAAACAGTGGTAACATAACTCGATTAAAACCATAAGCCAAAGGATGACTTAAATCCAAATCAGCTGCAAAAATCGCCCCAGCAATACGCTTGCGACCAGCCAAGACTTCTTTATCTTGATAACCTAAACCACTCGCTTCAAAAAGTGAGTCTAATTGTATTTTAGATGCAACCTTAGCCTGCAATATTTCTTGTTCGGCTAAGTAACTCGCCGCCCTTTTCTGTGCGACCACCGTTCCACCATTCTTTATCCATTGTGACAGTTTATCGGTCACAGCTTTCGACATTTGACTATACTGACCATCAACTAGCACAATATGTGTATAGTCACTTATGTCTGTTCGCAGAAATCGGTCGACTTCAACCAAGGAGATCGGCATAGCCAACTGATGATCCATGAAGAAACGCACTTCTCCCGCTTCATATTGTGAAAAAGACTTACCGCCAAGCAACATCACCTTTCTTGGTTCAATTAACTTAAATGAACTACTGCCAATATCAATACCAGACACGGTAAGCCCAGTGTCTAATGCAAAGCTAGGAATTTGATTATCATTACTCGCTTTTTCAATTACGGCATTCCATGCAGCATTATTTTGAATACCTGCCATGACCACCAAGGTTCCAGGTTTAAAGCGTTGCGCTTTTCCATTTACGCTACTGGTAAACGCTTTTGTCGCGACTTTAACTTTTACGCCATTAGCTAATAGTTGATTTAACAGTTTTGGCGCCAAAAAATGATGCCACTCGATGGCATAAGCATATGCTTGATCTGTAAACGCTTGTTTTATCTCAACTTGCGGCTGCCATTTGAATTCTTGTAGCTTGAGCCCCCATGCTCGATTAACTTGAGCGAACTCTATATTCATCGCCATTGGCATCGTCCAACCTGAAACATCATAGAAAGTGTTGTCGTTGAATGTTTGTTGAGTAGAAAATATCGCTTGAATTAGTCTGAATTGAGGTTGATTTAGCGGTACAAAATAGCTTTCATCTTTAGAGTACAGAGTTGAATTTAACCTAAAATCACTTGCCAACGGAAAAACATCTATTTGATGTTGAGCCAATTTGTTTAATAACGCATGAAGTCTATATTTATCTTTAGGTTCGTGTAGTAAATAACCCCAAAACTTTTCTTTTTTAACTAGTTTTTCGACTTCTTGATAAAAGTCTTGTCGATATGATTTCAGTTGCGCTTGATTTACCAAGGCACCCTCTATTGTCGACAGTGAAGTTAACACGTGATTTTTAATGCCAAATTCAAAAGTTAACAAACCATTAGTAGTATCTTGCTGTTGACCCCGGCTACTGGCTTGTTCAAACAATATGCCTACGGCACCGTTTACATCTGGATAAGTAGAGCCTTTACCATAGTAAAAATCATCAAAACTTTCTTCGCTGTAATATAAGCGCTGGTCAGCATCTAAGGCTTTGGCATGAAAGGTCGCTAATTTTTGCGTCAATTGGGTATTTTCTTTCGGCGTTAGTGGATGAGTACGAGTTGGAATTCCCGGTTGGAAAAAGTAAGTGCCGTTGGCCCCCATTTCATGAAAATCACCGAGAACATTAGGTTGATAATAGTGGAAATACTTTAATCGATTCTGACTTTCTTGTTGGGATAACAACACCCAATCTCTATTTAGATCAAACCAATAATGATTAGTGCGTCCAGATGGCCAATATTGATGATGCTCCATATGTGCAGGATCTGCATTGCTGGTCAGCCCTTGATATGTAGTCACCCAATTAGCAAACCTATCCATGCCATCAGGATTTATACTTGGCTCCATCACAATAATAGTATTATCCAAGATTTGCTCAACCGATTTATCTTGGCTAGCAGCCAAATGATAAGCGACGACAATGGCGGCATGAGCACCGCTGATTTCATCACCATGAACACTATAACCCAACCATACAACAACAGGTTCATCGCCTGCTTTATAGTTTGAGCGCTCTCTGGCGGTTAAAATATTATCAAGATTAGCGAGGTTTTTCGGGCTAGATATCGTTAGTAATAACTGATCCCTGTGCTGATAAGTCTGGCCCATATTAGTTAACATGACGCGATCTGACTGATCAGCTAGCTGACTCATATATTTAACCAATTGGTCATGGCGCAGGTGATGCTCACCAATAGAGCTACCTAATACCATGCTAGGTGTAAATATCTTCTCGTTGTAGCTATGCTCTTGAGGAAGATAGTAAGATAAAGGTGCTGCACTAACCAATGAAGTAAAAAAGCTAGAGCTAACTAGTATAAACACAGCAACAAGGTAAATTCGTTTAAAAAACATATATCTTTCCTCAATTTCTCAGACCACTAAAAATAACAAAGGCTTGAGGAATAAACTAGTTTTTGTCGTTAAATATCAGATAATGTAAGTAAATTATAAGACCAACGACAATATTTTAAGTAAGTGACTAGCCTATAGAGCTTTAGCAGAGTAAAATACCCATACCTGACTAAATTACTCAGGTATGGCATTCATTTTCAAACAGGTAAATTTCGATGATCAATATTTCAGAATCTGCACAGGCACATTTTCAAAAGCTATTATCACAGCAGGCTGAAGGCACTAGCATTCGCGTTTTTGTAGTCAACCCAGGAACGGCTAAAGCTGAATGTGGCGTATCATACTGCCCTGTCGATGCGGTTGAACCTGAAGATATCAAACTAGAATTTGAAGATTTTTCTGCGTATATAGATGCTGAAAGCAAGCCATTTTTAGCAGACGCTGAAATTGATTTTGTTACCGACCAAATGGGCTCTCAATTGACCTTAAAAGCCCCTAACGCGAAACTGCGCAAAGTAGCTGACGACGCACCATTATTTGAACGTGTGCACTACTTTATTCAAGCTGAGGTCAATCCTCAACTAGCGGGTCATGGTGGCGAATGTACATTAATGGAAATTACCGAAGACGGTTATGCCGTGCTGCAATTTGGTGGTGGCTGTAATGGTTGTAGCCAAATCGATGTGACAGTCAAAGACGGTATCGAGCGCCAACTCATGGACCTAATGGCTGGAGAGATTAAGGGCGTAAAAGATATGACCGAACATGAGCGCGGTGAGCACTCATACTACTAAATAGCGAAAAACGCAGGTCAAAGAAAAGGCGCTTATAAGCGCCTTTTTTATTACCACTACATTTAAGAACGCTCCTCCAAAGTAGCATTTTTAAACTTTGGTAATTCAATACTATAGAAATGCCATGCCAAGGTCAGCCCCCTAACAATCATAAAGCAACTAAAAGCTAACCAAAGTGCATGGTTTCCAAGCGCACTAGACAATAACCATACAGGAAAGAAACAACCAAAAGTCGCGATTATCATGCTGTTTCGCATGACTCTAGCATTCGTTAATCCCACATAGATACCGTCAAACAAATAGCACCAACAACCAAGTAAAGGTAATATCGCTAACCATGCATAGTATTGATGAGTCGTATCAACAACGCTGGGTATACTTGACATCAAGTTGATCAATAAATCATCAGCGACAAAAAAAGTGACACTATAAATTAATGCAAAAATAGTCGTCCATACGAGTGACAGTTTTACAACTGAGTTAATTTCACTGACATTTTTCTCGCCAAATGCTTTGCCTACTAATACCTCTGCCGCATTAGCAATGCCGTCAAGACCAAATGAAATCAGTAACAGAAAATTCATTAGGATGGCATTAGCAGCGACAATATCATCACCCAACCTAGCCCCTTGAAAAGTCATAAAAACAAAACAAATTTCAAGGCAAAGCGTACGAATCAAGATGTTTTTATTTAAATGAAAGTACGCTAACAAACGTTTGCTTTCAATAATGCTAGTTAACTTGTTTTTTGCTCTCGCTGTAACTTGCTTCAATGAAACATTAAGGTGCTCTAGCACAAACCAACAGCCTATTAGCAGGCCGAAAATCTCAGCGATCAGAGTTGCTGACGCTACGCCTTTTACTTGCCAGTCAAGAAAGACGACAAAATACACATCTAACACGAGATTGATCAAGTTAGTCGCAATAAGTAACCACATTACGGCCTTGGCTTTATGTTGGCCGAGCAACCAACCTACGATAACTATATTGCCTAGAGCTGCAGGTAGTCCCCATACACGTATATGTGCATATTGCGAAGCATATATTTGCACTTGCTCAGAACCGCCTGCAAGCCATAAACCTCCGGCTATATAATAGTGTTGCATTAGGATAAGAAGTGCCCCAATACCAGCCGCAACAATTAGCCCTCTAACTAGGATGATGAAACTTTCATCACTATCTTGAGCACCAAACGCTTGTGCAGATAAGCCTGTCGTTGACATGCGTAAAAAACCACACAACCAAGTCACGAAGGTAATGAGCATTGCCCCTACGGTACTTCCCCCTAAAAAATATGCGTGATCTAGGTGCCCAATGACCGCCGTATCTACTAGCCCAAGCAAAGGAGTCGTGATATTGGACAGTATCATGGGTAGCGCAATAGCAAATAATTGAGCGTGTTTTGTATGGGTCAACAAAATAATCCTTGTTGTCTGTTGGCACAGTATGAACAATAGGTGATTATATACTGAAAGCTTATCAAAGATACGCCATTGGTACTTATACCAAGTCCATTAAATAATAGGTATTAATCCTATTTTAAAAGAATTCAAGGTAAAGCAATGTTAGCTCGTTTACTTATAATAATTATATTAGTTATTACAACCATATTTCCTATGGTCAGTTCTGCTGCAGTGATCTTGCAATATCATCATGTGAGCGAGCAGACTCCGCCAAGTACCAGTATTTCGCCACAGCAGTTTCGACTGCATATGCAATATTTAAAAGATAATGGCTTTAAGGTCGTGCCATTAAATCAGATCGTTGAAGCAATCAAAGCTAAGCAAGCCATGACGGAAAAATGGGTAGCGATAACCTTTGATGATGCTTTTGATAACATTTTAACTAATGGCACCCCAATACTCGATGACTTCGGTTATCCCTACACCATATTTATGAATCCTGGCGTGGTCGGAAATAATAATTATATGGATTGGGCTCAACTAACCTCTTTAGCGCAAAAAGGAGTCATCATTGCTAATCATGGTTTCAACCATGACTCGCTCGCTCGAGTGCCTGCTGGCCTAACTGTAGAGCAATGGTTAGCCAAACAAGGTGAGTTATTATTAGCATCAGAAGCGCAGATCAAAAAGCATACCGGACAAACCTGGCAGTACTTTGCTTATCCATATGGTGAGTACACGCCGGAAGTCCAGCAATGGCTAATTGAGCTTGGATTTGTTGGCTTTACCCAGCAATCTGGAGCAGCAGGAATTGATACCGAGCTGACGATTATTCCGCGCTTTCCGGCTTCTAAACCCTACGATAAAATTACAAGCCTAGGTGACAAACTTAACTCGCTGCCACTAAATATTAATCTAAGCCAAGAAAACACTCAGACTATTTTTAAATTCGGCGAAGCAAAATCCATTACCTTTGACATTGAAGTAAATGACTTTCATAAGCATCAGCTCAATTGTTATGTTTCAGGACTGGGACGTCAAAAAATCAACTGGCTGAATGAACATCAGTTCAGTCTGACTTTCGAACAAGACTTACCTGTAGGGCGCGTTCGTTCTAACTGCACAGCCCCCAGCATTAGTGAACCAG
>PJEL010003743.1_pt1 | contig 12823 bp, 8 predicted proteins | sample 1853271 | NCBI WGS metagenome assembly PJEL01 (sample SAMN08108733, study PRJNA415343) | Invertebrate metagenome, whole genome shotgun sequencing project. | host: Globobulimina | place: Sweden: Gullmar Fjord | collected 2015-08 | reverse complement strand
GTGTTCTAACCCACTTATCATACATGATATTTCTTGTCGAGAAATAGAAAGAACTTATTTTGAAGGAATTTGTTGAAGAAGCTGTATTATGGGATGAATGAGGAATTGTCCATCGATCAAGCTATCGTCTCAGAGCCGGGAAGGCTTTTATTGAGAGCACTGTCGAAAAGTTCCGGGTGTTTGATCGAACCATGTTTTAAAAGCATATTGAAAACTACTACGATTGGCATATCCTAACAAGAAGGCTACCTGGTCGATATTCATTCCTTGATTCAGGTAAAACTTGGCCAGGTTTTGTCGGATGGTTGTCAGGATGTGATTAAACGAAGTGCTATTCTCTTTCAGTTTTCGGTGCAGGGTAGTCCTGTGCATGTTTAGGGCTTTAGCCGTCATTTCGACATCCAGGATTCCAGTTGCCAGATTTTTAAAAACAAAGTTTTCTACCCTGTTTGAAAAAGATCCTGTCTGTGATAACTTACTTAAGGCCACTTCAGCCCGCTTTTTCAAGATTGCCTGCAGATGGGGATTTGGGGCCGGTAATTCCAATTCAAGTAATTCTTTTGAAGCAACAACCGCATTCTCCTCTCGCTCGAAAAATACAGGGGCTTTAAAAAAATCTTCATAAATCTTCACTTCGGTTGGACAGGCATGTTGAAAACGAACTTCTTTGAAAACAACGCTTTCAAGTCCAAGCATGGACGAAAGGTACACTATCAGGGATAGATGATATTCGGGAATCCAGCCGTTCTTGTAGGGTTGTGTTAAAATCCTAAAAGAAAAGACGAAATTGTCTCCTTCTTCTTTAAAATCATATTCATATGCATCACTGAGCAGTGCTCCATATCTGCGATAATGGCTGATCGATTCCAGCACGTTCTTGCTATTCATGCCGATGTAATTGACGAAATGGACGTATTGGTTCCCATACTTCGATCTCAAATGGATGCCGATGGCCGGGTCTCTGGTAACACCGGCAGCCATCTCCCATAGCTTAAACAAACTGTTCAAAGGGACTTTAAAATCCAACTCATCCAAAATCGACAATTCAATACCTGTAGTCGATCTTATTTTTTCGTCAGTTATCCCGTGTGATCTAAGACATTCCAGTAAGGCCAGGGTATCCATTGTGGAAACTTTTATGTCAGCGTCCATTTTTCTTGTTACAGAGTTGAAGTTGAACCGGCATGAATCTATTTTATGTGAAGTTCAACATATCGTAGATGATAATAGAATAACGCGTCAATAAACCCCTTCAGCAGTAATGGTTGAAATCATGCTTGATAGGCGATATAGGGATCGTTCATAAATAACTTCACCTTCAATTTGCATAGGGATCGTTAATAATTAACTTCACCTTCAATTTACAAAAGTCCTAAAAGCTGGACATTTTGCAAATAGAATGTGAAATAATTTATTAGCCGACCCTGAAGTACCAAAAACATTGGACATTTTGCAAATAAAATGTGAATTTATTTTTGAGCCGACCCATAGCCATTTCAGTTTACAAATCGTTTCAACAAATAAACACAAATTCGTACTAAAACACTACCTCTTCTAATATCATCTGAAATTAAATTTTGATAAAATATACGCTAAATTATCTAGTACAGCTCTATTTTTCATAGGTTAACAACTTTGTCCTGACTTTCCATACATGAGGCTATAAATATAAAGAAGCCGGATTATTATCCTATAATTGATGTTTGATTGAATCAAATTTGAAGGAGTAAACATGAAACAAAATACGATCGTCTTATTGTTTGGAATTTTACTTGCGGTTGGTGGCTGTGAGAAACAATATGATAAAACTGCAGATGCACAGGGACATACAGCACCCACATCATACACAGCAGAAGCAAACGCAAAGGTTTCAAAAGATCTTCCGCTTGATGACCAACAGGATTTTGAAGACGCAAAACGTGGATTGATCGCTCAAGAAGCAAATTTAAAAGTTATGGGAACTGATAAGAATATTATCTGGGATCAAACAGCTTATCAGTTTATTAAAGGAAACGCCCCAGACAGTGTTAATCCCAGTTTATGGAGACAAGAGAAATTAAATAATATTCACGGCCTGTTCAAGGTTACCGAAGACGTTTATCAGACCCGAGGGTATGATTTGTCAAATCTAACCTTTATTAAAGGAAAAACAGGCTGGATTCTGATAGATCCCTGCACGTCCAAAGAGACGGCTGCCAGATCAGTCGCGTTTGCGGAAAAACACCTGGGAGATATTAAGATCAAAGCTGTGATTATAACCCACAGCCATGCAGACCACTTCGGAGGTGTCAATTCATTATTTCCGACTGAAGACTCAGCAAAAGGGGTCGATATCATTGCCCCAGTCGGTTTTATGGAAGAGGCCGTCAGTGAGAATCTTATCGCCGGGATTGGTATGGCCCGCAGGTCCCATTACATGTACGGAGGTCGATTGGCACGCTCAGTACGTGGGCATGTCGGTTCGGGGCTTGGAAAAGAGCCTGCCATGGGAAACATTGGTATTCGCAAGCCTACAAGGCTAATTACCCGGACAGGTCAAGAAATGATCCTGGATGGGGTACGGTTTGTCTTTCAAAACGTTCCGGGATCGGAAGCTCCAGCGGAATTAACTTTCTACCTGCCCGATTTAAAAGCTTACTGCGGTGGAGAGATCCTCTCAAAAAACATGCACAATTTATATACCCTGAGGGGGGCAAAAGTACGAGACGCACTTAAATGGAGTAATTACATCAGTGAAGCCACGGAACTGTTTGGTGGGGCGGAAGTCTATTTCGGAACTCATCACTGGCCTGTTTGGGGAAATAAACGCGTCATAGAATACATGAAAAAACAACGAGATATTTATAAGTATATTCATGATCAGACCGTCAGAATGGCCAACTCTGGTTATACTCCGCGTGAGATCGCAGAACAAATTCAATTTCCGGAATCCCTCCGTACGACCTTTTCTGTCCGTGGTTACTATGGAACCCTGCAGCATAACGCCAAGGCTGTCTATCAACACTATTTCGGCTGGTATGATGCAAATCCTGTAAATCTCAATCCTTTACCGCCTGCCCAATCTGCAGAGTATTATGTGGAATTTATGGGTGGAGCAGATAAACTTTTGACGAACGCTCAAACTTTCTATGACAAAGGTGAATATCGTTGGGTAGCCGAAGTATTGAATCATTTGGTTTTCGCAGACCCTGACAACACAAAAGCAATATCGTTGTTGGCAAGAACCTATGACCAGCTCGGCTACCAATCTGAGTCAGGTCCCTGGCGTGATGTTTATCTGACGGCCGCTTATGAATTGAGACATGGAGCTCCGGATGAAGCTCTTGATATATCGAAAGCATTGGAATTGCTTGAACAAACACCCACTGCCCTTTTCTTCGATTCCATGGCAGCCAGGTTAAATGGTCCAAAAGCAGATGGGAAAACAGTGGTTATCAATATCTTCTTCACTGATATTAATGAAAGTTACGTGTTAAACTTGGAGAACGCTGTTTTACACCATAAAAAAACCAAACCTGATCCGAAGGCAAATGCAACTATCAAATTGACTAAGAAACTGTACCTTCGTATAGCAACCGGCCAAGCCGGGATTAGTGATTTATTGACTTCAGATGAGATTGAATTTTCCGGTAGCAAAATCGACATGATTCGCTTCTTTGCTCTATTTGAAAGGCCAAAAGGAGATTTTAACATCGTTACACCATAGAATTAAATCGAGGTGAAACAGCCGAAGATACCAGTGTCAATGTTCCGCCATGTTTTTTATTCCTCTTTTTAGAGCAAAAAACATGAAATTTATAGCTATCCCTGTCTTTGAAAAATCCAAGTCTGATTTTCAAACTGATTATTTGATTGAAAGATAGGCAAGCAGAAAACGTTACACTCGCGTATCTAATTTTTAGCTTTCCTGTTTTTTATTTTTCACTTCTGCCCCCGTACATTTCTTGAAAGGGCAGACCGGTCAGTTTTTCGCAGATGGCTCGGGTTGTAGGGTCCACAGCTGTTTTTCTTCCACCATTTTCCAGTCGCTCGATTTCTCCTACAATAACCCGGTGATGATGGGGGGTCATTTTATAAAAAAAAGCGATCAGGATCCCAATGGATGCCATGAGTGAGGGTAGTAAAATAAAAAGAACCCGAAGTTTACCGACAGTCACTTCAGACTGGACCACTTTTCTGGAATCTCCAATACCAGTGGATTGAAAGTCGATGGCATTCAGGTTGATACTCAAGTCGTATATGTTGGTATCTGATAGTTGCTTTTCATTTCCAACTCCAACCGCCAGATAATAGTTCCCATCCTCTCTTTTTAGATAGCTCTCTCTAACGGAATCCTGAATCAGTGGTGTTTTCTCTGCCAGTACCAACGCTTGTTCATATTGTTCCGGATGAAGTGCCCCAGGTACAGGTTGCTGATATCCAATGACGTTCAGTAAAATCCCCAGGCCATTCAGGATGATCAGGGCATGAAACAGTTTGCGGCTCAGTGCCATGGCAGAGGCGTAAGTGCCGGCTCTCTCCTGTCCCGAAATCAGCCGATCAAGATCCACGATAAAGGGCAGAATCTGCTTCGGAACAAGAGCGCCAGCAGACAAACCTGCTCCGATCAACACCACATTGGCAATCAGGCCCACAAAAGAACTCCCCGGTCCTTGAAAGGCCATGAAGCCCATACCTGCCAAAAAGAGGGAGAGTCCCAGGATATAGGACACTTTATGCCCTTTTTTTGTAGAAAGAACCATATATCCCGGAAGAGCAACCATCATAGTCACGATCAGAGCCCCCTGCAGAGAGACAAAAATGCTCCCTTTATGAAGAAAATCGATGGTAAAGAAAAGGAACCAGGCCATCAGGATGTCCATGGTTCCATATGAGAATATGTAGAGCAGCATGTGACGTCGTCCGGTTCTGCTTTTAAACACAGAAAAGAAATTTTTGTACATGGATGGATTCTGCTTTTTCTGCACCTGTTGCGGAAGTTCCCATGTTCCCAAAAGCAATGTAATCCAAGGCAGGGCAAAAATTAGTGCGAAGACGCAACCCATGATAAAATAGCCCTGTTTGTTGCCGTCGTATGCATCAATAATGGGTTTGGCCACCAGTGCGACCAGAATCGTTGCAAAATAGGAGAAGAATATTCTGGATCCATTCAGGTTGTTTCTCTCCTTGGAATCAAAGGTCATCTCAGCACTGAGTGCTGTATAAGGAATAAAGGAGATGGTTGAAACAGTGAAAAACAGGATATATACAATGCAATAATAGATAAATTTTCCTGACATGGAAGAGATGTTTACCGGCAGCCAGAGCAACATAAAAGTAATGGCTATTGGTATAATCGCTATCGCAAACCAGAGCCTTCTTTTGCCAAACCTGTTGGGCGGTGTCCGGTCTGAGATATATCCCATAATGGGATCGGAGATCGCGTCCCAGATCTTACCGATGGCCGGAATAAGGCCTGCGAGTATCGGGCTCAGCCCCGCTACATTGATAAGGTAAAACATGGTGAATGTGGAGATGATAAAGTAGGATCCGCCACCGTATATATCCCCTGCACCATAGGCAAGATAATTCAAAATACCGATACGGGTTGATTTTTGATGTGGTTGCAAAGCTTGTTCTCCTGGGTGATCAGACTGTTTTATATACTGGACGGGATCCATGTCATCTATCAGTCAACATGCCCTTACGGTTCCTTTGGATGAGAATGTCACTAAATCCAGAGCACAATATGGGATCATGGATCTCATCGTCAAGACAATATTCAGGGATTTCGAAGCAATTTTCCAAAATTGTAAGCTTTCTAAATATCAGATGAGAGTTTTTGTAGGATCGAAGAAAAGGCTCAGGCAGGCCATGTTTCGATTCGATGCTTATTCGCTGTTAAGTACAAATTAGCATGTGTTAAGAAATCTGTTTAAACATCTGTTAATCTCTTCTCTCTGATCAGCACCTTCTCTATTATTCTTAATGTTATAAATTATAAATAACAGTCACTTACTAAATTGTATCGATCCTGTGCTATTTGGCATATCGCTTGCTAAATAATGAAATAACGGTTTGGGATGGTTTTCTTGACTGACTCAGTCTGACTTTATGACGGGGGAGAATAATCAGCTTAGTTCGCCATCAACTGTTTTTTTTTAGACATGATTACCGGACGGCGACACATTTTCAAAAAATTGAATTTTCAGAGTGTTATCCGGGAGACGATGATGTCTGTTTTTTCAATACGAATACCAGGTATTCGATCAATAGTTTGGCGCTCCTGATATTGAATCTGTTTCAGTTCAGGCTCTGCCTTATGACATTCTTAATAATAAAGGATTCCACCATGAAAAAAGTATTATTCACTGTTTTAACCATGTTTTTTCTGCAAGGTTTGGTCACTGCCGCTCCGATTGATGCGATCAAAGCTAAAGTGAACAAAATTAAAATGGCAGCGATCAAAGAAAGCCCCAGTATTACAGTTCAAGACCTCAAGAAAGTGATGGACAGCAAAAAGTCTTTCAAATTGGTTGATGTCCGAACCAAGGCTGAATTTGATGCCGGCCACATTTCCGGTGCGATACTGGCGCCTCGTGGTAAAGTGGAATGGATGGTTCCAGGAAAAATCAAGGACCCCAATGCAACCATTTATGTGTACTGCAAGGCCGGCGCCCGTGGTGCATTCGCTACTCTGCGACTGATGGAAATGGGTTATAAGAATGTGGTTAATGTGACAGGCGGCTTCAGAACTTGGGCCAAAGCAGGATATCCCTTTTTCAACGCACATGGCAAGAATGTCATTGTTGCCAAAGGTTTCGGAATGAAGAAGTAAGACTCTCTACTGAAAGATCACAAAAAGTGGCTCTTGATCCAATTGGAGCCACTCCTCTCTCTAGCCCAACCAATTTTTGAATTCCCACTAACCTTATAGAGTTGCTTCAGAAATCTTGCTTTTTCCCAAAAGGGATCTGGAGTTTTCCCATTCGTTTCCGAAGTGTAGATGGGTGGATTTTGAGGATTCTGGCAGCGCCCTTCTCACCTTCAATACGGCCCTTGCAAAGGTTTAAAACGGACTGAATATGTCTGGCCATCACCACATCGAGTGGCTGTGCTTCCACTGTTTGAGGTTCTGCTTGAAAACTGTCTCTGTCTGCGCTTTTATTGATCTCTTTGAAATAGAGTAGATTGCCCTTATCCAAGATCAAAGAGCGTTCCACGGCATTTTCAAGCTCCCGGATGTTTCCGGGCCATTGGTAGGCTGTTAGCCTGTCAATGGCATTCGGAGCCGGGGCAGGAACAATCAAGCGCTTCATCTCTTTGGTCTTTTTCTGAATAAAATAATTGACCAATGCCGGGATATCTTCTTCCCTTTCACGTAAAGGGGGGATTGTGATGGGAAACACTTTTAGCCTGAAGAACAGGTCCGCGCGGAACTTATTTTGCGCCATCATTTCTTCAAGATCCTTGTGAGTGGCGGCAATGATTCTGATGTTTACCCGAATCGTCTGGGTTCCGCCCACACGATCAATCTCTCTTTCCTGTAGAACGCGCAAAAGCCGGATCTGGGCCTCTGGTGTCAGTTCTCCGATCTCATCCAGAAAAAGAGTGCCCCCATGAGCACGTTCAATGCGTCCCCGCTTTTGAGAAACTGCCCCTGTAAATGCCCCTTCCTCATACCCAAACAGTTCACTGTCTATCAGTGTGGCGGGGATTGCCCCGCAGTTAACCCGGATGAATGGGCCGTCACTTCGCAACGACAGGTTATGAATTGTATTGGCGATGACCTCTTTACCCGTACCCGTTTCACCCAGTAGCAACACTGGACTCTCTGTTGAAGATACTTGATTAACCATTTCCATGACGTTTTTCAGCCCCAAATCCGCGCCAACGACATCCTCTCCTGCGATTCTGCGTAGTTCATCCTGGAAATACCGGTTGTCATCCGTCAGCAGATCCTTTAAAACTGCAAGCTCCCGGTAGCGGATGCTGTTAGTCAGGGCAATCGCACACGGTTTGCTTAAAAGACTCAGGAGCTCAACATGATTTGAAGTAAACGCTTCTTTACCGTTATTAAAAATGCTCAAGACACCCAGCATTTTCTTTTCAAGCACCAGATCCATGACGATGCCTGATTGATTAGACGACTCCACCTTTTGGGCAATTGAACTGGTGACAGGGTCGTTGCCCAGCCGTTCAATCATGCGGATACGTCGCGATCTCTGATCTACAACTTGTTTACGACCCCTGGCCGACAGAGGCGTTTTAAATGGAACGGATCCACTGTGTTCTGGAGGTGCCAGGGCAATTGTTTCCACAACCCCTGCATCAGGATGATAGATATGAAATCCAATTTGTCCTGTTGGAATAAATTCACGAATATATAAAAAACATTGTTGCAAGGCCTTTTCAATATCCAGGCTTCCGCAAATCCTGAGAGTTGCTTCTCTGAAAAAATCTTTTTCGTCAATGGCCATTAAGAACTCCAATCGTTTGTTTAGCGTCTCGTTGAAACAGGACGATTATGCTGTCATATTTTCCAGTTTGCTATAATTCCGGAAAATATGACAGCATTATCTTCTCCATTTAACAGAAAATAACAACACGCTTTATAAGCTACTGATATATAAAAGTGAAAAATATGGTATATTTTATGCTGCATATCCTGGGAAAAGTTGAGCTATTTTAATAAAGAGTTACCAATTATTAACGATTCATGGGGAAAGACAGTGGAAATTAAAAACATCTGTGTTTTAGGCGCAGGGCTCATGGGAGCGGGCATTGCCCAAACTTCTGCTATGGCGGGATTCAATGTCATCATCAGGGATGTGGAGGACCGCTTTGTTGAAAGTGGGATAGCGACCATTCAAAACAATCTGAACCGTTCTGTCTCAAAAGGAAAACTGGATGAGGAACAGGCCCAAAAAATCATGAGCCGTATCAAAGGAACCACAAACCTTAACGAAGCGGCTCAGGATGCGGATCTGGTGATTGAAGCGATTATTGAAGTGATGGACATTAAAAAGCAAGTTTACAAGGAGTTGGATACAATTTGTAAGAAGGAGACGATTTTAGCCTCCAATACATCTGGCCTTTCTATTACAGAAATGGCAAGTGCGACCCAGAGGGCGGGACAGGTGATTGGCATGCATTTTTTTAATCCGGTGCCCGTAATGGAGCTGGTTGAGCTGATCAGGGGTTTTGCCACCTCGGATGAAACACTAAGTAAATCCGAAGCTTTTGTTAAAACAATCCAGAAAACATCAATTGAAGTCAAAGAAGCACCGGGATTTGCTGTAAACCGAATTCTCTGCCCGATGCTGAATGAAGCCATTTTTGTTTTTGCAGAAGGAGTTGCCAGTGCCAAAGATATTGATGACGGCATGACCTTGGGTGCGAATCATCCCATCGGTCCCTTGGCACTTTCGGATTTGATCGGCCTGGATACGCTGCTCCTGGTCTTGGAAGGATTTCATAAAGAGCTGGGAGAGGATAAATATCGACCGGCACCGTTGCTCAGAAAAATGGTCAGAGCCGGCCATATCGGTAGGAAAAGCGGTAAGGGATTTTACGATTACACAAAATAAATAACCTGATTGGAGGAGATATGGCACAGCAAGTTGCAGATAGAAGAGATGTGGATTTTGTACTTCATGAACAACTGAAAGTAGAGACCTTAAGCGAGAATGAAAAATTTGCAGATTTTAATCGAAAGACGATTGATCTTGTAATTTCTGAAGCAAGGAACCTTGCGCTTAAAGAGCTTTTGACCTGTATGAATGAAGGCGATGAAGTGGGATGTACCTTTGAAAATGGGACGGTCAAGGTACCGGAATCATTTCACAAAGCTCATGAGTTGTATCGGGAAGGTGAATGGATTGCCATGAGTGATGATCCGGAATGGGGCGGGCAGGGTATGCCTGCATCTGTGTCTCTGGCAGCCAGTAGCTATTTTAACGGCGCTAATTTTCCTTTTGTACTTCACCATATCATGACACACGGTGCCGGAAAACTCGTTGAAACGTTTGGAACGGACGAACAGAAAGCGCGTCATCTAAAAAATATGTATTCCGGGAAGTGGGGCGGCACGATGCTACTGACTGAACCTGAGGCTGGTTCTGATGTAGGTGCTTTGACCACAAAAGCAATTAAAAACGAAGATGGGACCTATTCCATCACCGGCAACAAGATTTTCATCTCGTCTGGAGATAATGACCTGGTAGAAAATATCATCCATCCGGTACTGGCGAGAACAGAAGGCGCACCTGCGGGCACCTCTGGAATTTCACTGTTTCTGGTGCCAAAAATACGAGTCAATGAGGATGGTAGCTTGGGAGAGCCTAATGATGTGATCTGTACCGGTATTGAGGAAAAAATGGGGATTCACGGTAGCCCAACCTGTTCTTTAACCCTGGGCGGAAAGGGGCAATGTATCGGTACGTTGTTGGGAACTGAAAATAAGGGGATGAGTGCTATGTTTGTCATGATGAACGATGCCCGCCTCTTCGTCGGCATGCAGGGATTTTCCTGTGCATCTGCATCCTATTTGAATGCACTGAATTATGCCAGAGAGCGAGTTCAGGGAAGACACCTCACAGCAAGTGGCAAAGATGCCCCGGGTGTTCCCATTATTCAACATCCGGATATTCGGCGGACTTTGCTGTCTATGAAGTCTTATTCAGAAGGAATGAGGAGTATCATTTTTTATATTGGATTTCTGGAAGATAAGATTAAGGTCAGCCAGGATGAAAATCAGAAAGCCCGTAACCAGGGTCTGATTGATGTTTTAATCCCTGTGGCCAAAGGGTATATCACCGAAAGGGCTTTTGAAGTGTGTAGTCAAGGGGTCCAGGTATTTGGCGGTTATGGATATACAAAGGAATATCCACAGGAACAACTGCTCCGAGATTGCAAGATTACCCAAATCTATGAGGGGACCAATGCGATCCAGGCAATGGACCTCCTGGGAAGAAAGCTGGCAATGAACGATGGGCAATGTTTTAATGACCTGCTGGCTGAAGTGGAAAAGACGATGCAGGCCGCGGGGGAAATGAACAGCCTCAAAAGTCTGGTAGCCAATATGGAACAGACAGTTGCCAAATTGAAAGAGGTGGCCTTATCCGTCGGAGAGACAAGCCGCTCGGATAAAATGATGGAGACCTATGCCAATGCTCAACTGTTCCTGGATGTGACCGGAGACACCATTATGGCTTGGATGCTGCTCTGGCGTGCTCTGGAAGCGACCCAAAAACTTGAGCAATCACCAAAAAAGAAAGACATTGAATTTTATGGTGGGCAGTTGAAAAGCGCCCAGTACTTCATTCAGAATGTCCTGCCTGTTTCAAGGGGGAAAATGGATGTCATTTTGGCTCATGATACCGCTGCTGTAGATATTTCAGAAGCAGCGTTCGGCGGCATCTAAGGGTCGGCTCAAAAATTAATTGGCATTCTGTCAGCAAAATGTCCGGTCTTTATGGGACTTTTGCGGACAGTTTATGCCAAGTTATTTTTGTACGATCCCTAATATCTCAAGACAACCACCCCTGTAGTGGTGCTTGAGAGCAATTAAAACAGGTCGCTCTCAAGCGTTCTATCTGTGGGTGACCATCCAAAACGGCTTAAATCCACCTGATTGTTTTCATTGAAAACAACGCCTTCCGACACCAGCATTTGACGCTGGATTAAGTCTCCTCCCGGTTCGCTCCTTGGGCTGATTCGGCCAAGCCTGTTAATGACTCGATGCCATGGGATATCGAGCTTATCCGGCAAAGCAGATAATGCATACCCCACATTCCTTGGGGAACAACCTCCCGCCATTTTGGCAATCTGACCATAGGTTGTCACAGTTCCTTTAGGAATCTTTTTGACAACTCGATATATTCTTTCGTACATCTTTGACGTTGGTATAATACCCGAGAACTCAGCCCGAATATCTCTGGGGGTGAAGTGCAAATGCCAGTACATCTGCCAGGAACACACACACCTGCACAAACAGTACAGATATCAAAATGATGGTCAGGATCATTGGCGTATCCTGTTGGATTAAGGCGCTCAAGAGGGATTCTCCCAGGCCTGGAAGATCAAAGACCACCTCCACAACCAACGCGCTACTGACGATCAATGGCAGTCGGTATGCGGTTATGGGAAGAATGGTAATCAGGCTGTTTCGAAAGGCATGCCAGCCTACGCTCCCGGGAACGGGGATAAAACCACTGGTTTTCAGCCCGCAAGTAAGGGCATTTTCAACATACTTTGAATATAATTCTCGCTGATGGATATTGGCCGTCAGCCTGGAAACATCCATTGCCAAACCACTCCCCAAGGCAAGGGCGATCACCGCCAGAAACATGTTCGACTCACTTTTTAAGAGTAGGAACAGGAAATAAGCAATAATATAGGCGGGCACGGACGACAGAACAAAAAGAGTGGTGGTAGAGGCAGATGAAAGGGCTGTTGACAGCGGTTTTTTCGGTCCGGAAACATGCTCACTATTCAAAGTTGCTTTAGTCGTGCCAGCAAAAATTCCCATCAGCGCCGCAATTAGAAACGCATTAAAGCAAAGCGTCAATGTATTTGATGCACGTACTTGAATCTCCCGAGCTAACCAACTGCCAGTCGGATTGTCTGTAACTTGAAGATCTCCTTTCGAAAGACTACCGAGCCAATCAACATAATTAGCAGTCTCCCACTGTCGGCTAATCATACGCTGATTCCCCGTTGTGGATTCGGTATCAACCACACGCTTGGGAGGCAAAAAAGTTAGAAGCAGCTGAATCCCAAATGTAGCCAGCAAACCTATCCAGAGGGTCCGCCGGAGAAACCGGAAACTAAAAAAGCGCAA
>PJEL010003742.1_pt1 | contig 12828 bp, 7 predicted proteins | sample 1853271 | NCBI WGS metagenome assembly PJEL01 (sample SAMN08108733, study PRJNA415343) | Invertebrate metagenome, whole genome shotgun sequencing project. | host: Globobulimina | place: Sweden: Gullmar Fjord | collected 2015-08 | reverse complement strand
GCCTCACACTAAAGTCTATTTTGGAAACACGCCAGAAAAGGATTAGATGGGGACAGATCTATTTAATTTAATTCCTCGCCACCAATGAATCAAACGGCAAAAACCGCCGAACCAGCACATTCAGTTGACCCGCAATTCGCGGCCGATTTGTCTTGCAGATTCAAGGCAGTATCTTCTGCCAAGTTACGCCGTAACTCCAAAGCTGGCAACTGATGTAGGACGTTATATTTGAGAAGTGCTATTGGAAATCTACTGTCAAATAACATAAACAATCTCAACATCAAACAACACTTATGGATGTCATTCATTGCACCAAAAAACTCCAAAAAGAAATGGGAGTAAAACCAAAGGACTTGCAGGAGGAAAACGATTTTGCCACAATCCTAGGTTCTTGGCATGCAAATCTAATTCACATTAACAGGAGAAAGTGTGTCCTTTTTGTAAATGATAAATCCTTGTTTAATTTCATAGTGCCAGATGTCCAGAGGCGGCAAATTCAAAAATTAGGTACTTTATTCAAAGAAAATTTGGAGTGTCTCCTAGCAGAAGAAAGCATCTCAAAAACAATTATAGATAGAATTCTTACTGAATATAATGAAATTGGATATGCCAAGACAAATAACAAAAGTGTACTAGGTTCCATGAATGATTTAGCTTTTCACTATAAGTATCATATCATGGAATCAGGTGGTGTTCATTCTTATCATATACCAAGCATAATCAGCAAGTTAAACCGTATGCCAATGGGTGCCCTCAAGTATGCTTATCCAGTTGAAATATTGAAAAAAACAATATAACAAGGCGCTGCAAGGGACCAGCGGGCAGCGCGGTTTTTCGAAGCTCAGCCTTGTAGCCCAAGTCTCAGGTTAATCGAAGTTGGTTGCTGTAAATCCCGCTGGCCCCTGAGCATAAACGTTAGAGGCCTTCAACATAACCATATAAATTGCCATATAAATATATTGCTTTAAATATTCCTCCCTGGTAAAATTAACGCATGAAAAAAGCAAAATTCGAATGGGACGCTAACAAGCAAGGATACACAGAACCAAAATAAACATGGAATTTCATTCGAGTTTGCTCAATATGCTTTTGCCGATCCAAATCGTGTAATCGCAGAAGATTTAAGCCATAGCCAAAAGGAAAAGCGTTTCTATTGTTTTGGAAAGGTTGGTGATGAAATTATCACGGTTCGTTTCACATTCCGTGGTAACGTAATACGCATTATTGGTGCTGGCTATTGGCGAAAAGGGAGGAAGCTATATGAAAACGAAAACAAAAAGAATTAAGTACACAGATGAGCCATTGGGAAAACTTCGAGTAATAGATGACTTTCTGCCCTCACCGGAACAACTTGCTTTCAAGGAAGAAAATGTCAAAGTGACAATAACTCTCAGTAAGTCCAGCGTTGATTTTTTTAAAAAAGCAGCCAAAAAACATCATACTCAGTATCAAAAAATGATCAGGAATTTGCTCGATCAATATACTGCTCATCATGACAACAGCCTCTAGCAAATCGCTGAACTTGACGGGAAGAAACAGGAGTGGCTGACGGAAACGCTTCTGGCCCGCCAAGTTAGCTCAGACGTTAGAAATATCAAGACCCCAGAATGGTTTCGGGGATAAGCACGAACCTGTTAAATCTGAACACCGTGTTTTCCCTATTCGCCTGAAAGCATACATAAGCGGTCTTCCCATCATCCGACAACCCGATCTCCCTCAGAGACTCTCCAGAAAAAAGTACAAAAATGCCCTGCTTGAAAAACTCATCCCTGCTTTTATAATCGTAGACCCCTTCCCAGTTCTGGGGCATCTGCTTCCAAACCAATTTCCTGTGCTTGGCAATTGGCTCTTGCTCAAAATGCTGGGGGAGAAAATGGTGGCCGCAGCGGAGCCAGTCAAAAATGAGCAGTTCCCTGATCAATTCTTTGTCAGGCCGCCTCTGTGTAACTTCAAGCAAAAGAGAGCTCATCAATTCCTGGGTCGGGGCCAGGTCAAAGAAGTTTTTCCGGTTGCACAGGGCCAAAAGCGCTTCAAAAAAGCAAAAAATATCCTCTTTCCTGCTGCGCAGATACTGCCATATCGTTCTGAAATAGCGGTTATTATAGAACGCTTCGACGCATTCCCCGAACCGGAACAACTCGGCGATCATCTGTTTATCGAGCCATTTATTTGCCAGTATCTCATAGGGTGGGGCTTCACACATCACCAGGCCGAACTCATTAATAGATTGATAGATCGGGGTCTTGGGCAGCACCTTCAAAAGCCCCATCTGGATATAGTACGGGGCCAGCGCAAAAACATCATTGAATGAGCGTCTGTAGGTATCCCATGTTTCATATGGTAACCCCAGGATCAGATCCAGGTGAACATGAATGGTATCCAATGCCATCAGGCGTGCAATGTTGTTCTGCAACTTTTCAAGGTCGCATCGCCGGTTAATGGCGTTCATGGTTTCAGGATTGGTGGACTGTACCCCGATCTCGAATTGAAATCTTTGCGGCTCAACTCTTTTCAGGAACTGAAACATCTCTTCTGTAAAGCGATCCGGCGCCATCTCAAAATGGAACAGGGTCGTGCCCGGCTGATCGACGAGAAACCGCCAGATTTCAAGTGCCCTGTCCGGCAGGTCATTGAATGTTCGATCAACAAAACGAATTACCTTTGGCGCACTTTTGAGGATCACCTGCAACTCATCAACGACCTGTGAAATATCCAGGTGGCGAACCCCATGTCCGGCAGCGGACAGGCAGTATGTACAGCTAAAGGGACAGCCACGTGATGATTCATAGTAGATATGTCTGTTCTGCAACGTGCCGGCAAAGTCCGTTTGCCGATAAGGCGAACGAAAATGGGCTTTTTTCTCACATTCATAAGTCGGCTGCAGGTTGCCGCCGGCCAGATCTTTATAAAAGGCACCAGCAACACCTTCTATCTCACCTTGGATCACCGTGCAGTTAACCGCTCTTTCCTGGCGGAGATCTTCTGCTAAAGCCTGCGCCTGGGGGCCTCCCAGGACGACTGGAGCAAGCGGCAACATTTTTACCAGGTCCACCAACAGTCGCTTGATATATAAACTGTTCCAGATATAGACCGAAAAGAAGACCCCCTGCACCTCTCCTGCTGCTATAGATTGCAGGGTAAAATAATAAGGATCATTGATTGTATATTGGATTATTTCCAGCTGCCGGCCGGGCAGATTCTTTTCCAGTTCGTTTCTGACATAAAACAACGCTGGGCAGGAATGTATGTAACGCGCATTAAAGGCAATCAGTTTATAAGGCATGGTTTAAGGGTTCTGGGTTCTGGGTTCTGGGTTCTGGGTTCTGAGTTCTGAGTTCTGAGTTCTGAAAAATAACTTTAATTCAAAATTCAGAATTTAAAACTGTTTTTACCCGATATCAGGTAAGCGAGCGAAACGAGACTCCGAGGGAGCATTAAAAAGAATGCCCAGCATACAGTATCAAGTTTTTCCTCACTCAAAAAAATAGAGCGAATTTTGAAAAAAGGAGAAGGAAAAAATAAAATTGCGATTGTTCCATGGAAAACAAACTTTATACAATCCTTTAATTTACCTGCTGAAAAATTACATCTGCTCGTTTTCTTATCTTTCTTTTTTTCCTGGGCGTGCTTAGTATATTGAATCAAACTCAAGTAATAATCTCTCCCTTTTAAGGAAAGACAATGTATAAAACGAGTCTGTATTTAGGTGTTCTCATTATATTTATGGTAGGTATTTTCATTACTGGCTCACCGTCATCAGTAAAGGCTGACAATGCCATGCCGACACATAACATCTCCATGCGGTTTGACCTGCAGAACCATCAACTGATAGCAACTTCCCGCATTGAACTGCCGGCCGGAATGAGCATCAATCTATCCCTGGGTCATCTCTACATTTCCCAAACCAAAATAAATGGCCAAGTGGTTGAAACAGAAGAGCAGGAGACGAAGAACCTGCCGTTTTCCGCTGCTGACCAGGACCGGGAGATTATTATCATCTATTCCCAGGTCTTTGAACCCGGCTCGGCACCATACGACCTGATCAGTGACGCCGGTATTACCCTGACCGGCAACTGGTATCCAATTGCCGACCATGAGATGCTCTTTAAATTGACCGTGCAAGTACCAGAGGATTTTGAAGCAATTTCAGAGGCTGAAGAAATTGCCACCTTTATGATTGATGGCAGCAAACAGGTAACCTTCCGCTTTCCCCACCCCCTGTATGCCATAAATTTTGTAGCAGGTCCCTATGTCAAAACTAAAGAAACATTTGGCGACAACAAAACGCTGGTTGCCTATTTTTTTGCTGAGGACCAACAGCTGGCAGCAGGATATCTGCAAAAGGCCAGGCAATACCTGGAGCGTTACGAAAAACTCCTCGGCCCTTATCCGTACAGCCGTTTCTCTATCGTGGAAAACCGTCTGCCCACCGGTTTTGCCATGCCGACCTACACTTTGCTTGGCCAGGCTGTTGTCAGGCTCCCCTTCATAGTAAACACCTCGCTGGGACATGAGGTCCTGCATGGTTGGTTCGGCAACGGCGTGCGGATGGATCCCCGGCAAGGCAACTGGGTCGAAGGGTTGACGACCTACCTTGCTGACCAATCCTTTGAGGCAGACAAGGGGCGTGGCTCCACCTACAGAAAGGGCCAGTTGATCAAATACAACAGTTTCGTAAGGCCTGACATGGACCTTACCCTGGCTGATTTCAGCAATGTTGACCACCGACTGTCTGGCAGCCGTCCTGCCAGGGCTGTGGGCTATCTCAAGTCTTCCATGCTATTTCACATGTTGCGGGAAAAGGTCGGCCAGGACGCATTTATCAATTCGTTACGGGATTTTTACAACCGCAAAAAGTATAAACCGGCTGGCTGGTCAGACATTAAAGAAAGCTTTGAAAATGTGTCAGATAAGGACCTTACAGCCTTTTTTGATCAGTGGCTGGACAGAGCCGATGTACCGGCATTAGGTATCAGAAAAATCAAAGTATCTGAAAAAGAGGGGACCCCCTTCCTATCTTTCGATCTCATCCAGCAAAACAAGGAACCATATGAACTCGATGTACCGATCCGCATCGTCACTCAAGAAGAAACAATTTTAAAGAAATTCTTAGTGTCTGAAAAATCTTCTACCTTTGGGTTGTCCCTGCCGGCAGTTCCTCATATGCTCATTATTGATCCAGGCTATGATCTTATGCGCACTCTGGTTAGTGATGAATTGCCTCCCACCTGGTCACATTTTCTCGGTGCACAGGACAAGATCATTATTGTGCCGTCAGAAGAACTGAGAAACGTTTACGAGCCCCTGTTGGCGGAGTTGGCACCTGATGTTCGCATTTTGGCAGCAGACGAGGTGACCGATACAGATATGTCAGGCAGTTCATTGCTTTTCCTGGCCGCCGGAGAAAACCGCTTGAGTAACTCTCTTTTTGCTGAGCCTGCCCATCCTGCTGAAGGATTCACCCTGGATATTCGAAAAAATCCCCTGAACCAGGACCAGGTGGCAATCCTGGTTTCTGCTGCAGACAAAGAACAGGTAGCTGGAGTAGCTGCCAGACTCAAGCACTACGGGAAATACAGCTACCTCCATTTTGTGGACGGCAGAATCACAATAAAACATATCACGGAAAGCGATACCGGCCAGCAATATGAATTGGTAAGCCTGCCCCAGGGAATTGATACGAGCAGGTCCCAGTCTTTTCAGAATATCATGGCAAAACTGGCCAACTATCAGCTCATTTATGTTGGCGAGAGTCACACCAATTACGAGGACCACAAGCTGCAGCTGGAGATCATCAGGGACCTCTATAAAAGGGACCCGAACCTGGCCATCGGCATGGAGATGTTCACCCGGTCGATGCAGCCGGTAATCAACCGGTACCTGAACAATGAAATCGATGAAAAAACATTTCTCAAGGAATCCCATTATTTTAAAACCTGGCGGTTTGATTACCGGCTATACAGGGATATCATCAATTTTGCCAAATTCAACAACCTGCCATTGGTGGCGTTGAACCTGGAAAAAAATATTGTTAGCCAGGTTTTTAAAAACAGCGGCACAACCACCTTGAGCGAAGAAGACAAGGAACTGCTGCCTGTTGCCAGAGACCTGGCCATGAAGGGCTATAGGGAAAGGATTGAAACAGCCTATCTGATGCATGGCGGCCAGGGTCAAACCGGTGACTTCAGTGGTTTTTTGCAGGCCCAGGCATTATGGGACGAAACCATGGCAGAAACCATAGTCGAATATTTAAAAGACCATCCTGAAAAACGCATGGTTGTAATAGTGGGTCGCGGCCATGTCAACAAGGAGACAGCAATACCGCCGCGGGTGGCACGCCGATTGCCGGTATCCCAGGCCGTAGTTGTCAACAGTATTGGCAGCCAGACGGAACGGCAGACCACGGATTTTATTTTTTATTCTGCTCATGCCGGCCTACCGCCTTTTCCCCTACTTGGAGTTATGCTTAAAGACCTGGAAAACGAACCCGGGGCAATGGTCATAGCCCTGCAGCCGAAGGGAGGCGCGAACCAGGCCGGCATTCGGGAAAAGGATATCATCCTGGCCGTTGACAACGAACCGATTGACACCGTGGAGGACGTCAAAATCACGATGCTCTATAAAGAAGAAAGCGAAACTGTGTCGCTGAAAATCAGGCGTAAACAGTTTCTGTTTGGTGAGAAGACTCTGGAGATCGAAGTGGGGATAGTCAGGCAGTCAAATAAAGAGCACTAAAAGGAAGTTTCAAGAAGTTTACCTGTTGGCGTCAACTCTCAGTTTGTTATCCTTCAACCTGGGAGATCGCTGCAGCCAACCGCACAGCCTCAACGGTCTTGCCAACATCATGGACCCGAAGAATGGCAGCACCACTTGTTGCACAAAAAGCCGAGATCGCTGCAGTTGCCACATCCCTGTCCGCCGCTTCATTGCCAAGCAGTTTTCCGATAAATGCTTTGCGCGAGTGCCCGATCAGCACCGGACAGCCAAGCTCGTTAAAGTCTGCCACCCGTTTGAGAATTATCAGGTTGTGGTCAACTGTCTTGCCAAAACCGATCCCCGGATCAATGATGAACCTGCTGCGCTTGACGCCTTTTTTTTCTGCCCACGATAACCGCTCACCAAAAAACTCCTTAATCTCCGCTACAACATCTCCATAAGCAGGATTGACCTGCATGTCAGTCGGAGTGCCCTGCATATGCATGATGATAACCGGCACCTCGGTTTCCCGAACCAGATTGACCATTGCAGGATCAAACCGCAACGCACTGATATCATTTACAATATCAGCTCCTTCCCGGAGTGCTTGCCTGGCGACTTCTGCCTTGGTTGTATCGATTGATATTGGAATTGTATGGTTTTTGCGGATGATTTCTATGGCTGGAAGAACCCGTGCCAATTCTTCTTCAAAACTTACGGGTTCTGCAAAGGGGCGTGACGACTCACCACCGACATCGATAATATCGGCCCCGGCAGCGACCATTTTCTCTACCTGGCCGGCAATGGCCTGTGCGGATGTAAAACGGCCGCCATCGGAAAAAGAGTCCGGAGTCACGTTCAGAATACCCATGACCCGAACTCTGCTGCCAAATTCAAGCATAATTATCTACTATAAAGTATATCCGGAGAGAGACGTAAAACTATTCTTTGGGTTCTGCATCACCCGTTTCAGGTCCTTCAGCTTCGGCTGCATTCTTAACCTGTTCAACTTCTTCCACATCTCCCGTTTCAGGTCCTTCAGCTTCAGCTGCATCCGTAACCGGTTCAGCTTCTTCCTCGGGCTGATCGCTGCTTTTACCGGTTGTGGAGCCTTTCTTAATTGCCGCGATTATTTCCTCAATATCCTTCTGCACGAGGGTCTCTTTGTCGAGCAGGGCATGGGCCATGTCATGCAGGGCCTGGATATTGTCGGATAAAACCCTTTGGGCTGTTTTATTGGCTGACATCACCATCTTCTTGACTTCCCTGTCAATCTTGATGGCGGTACCTTCACTGTAATCACGGTGCTGGGCGATCTCCCTGCCCAGGAATATCTGCTCTTCCTTCTTGCCAAAGGACAAGGGACCCATTTCGCTCATCCCCCACTCGCAGACCATTTTCCTGGCCATCTCAGTTACCATTTCAATATCATTGCCGGCCCCGGTGGTAATATCGTTAAAAACCAGTCCTTCTGCAACTCTGCCGCCCAGGAGAATACACATCCTGTTGATCAGATAGCCCTTTGAATGGGTATGTTTTTCCTCAATGGGCAGCTGCATGGTCAAGCCCAACGCCCGACCTCTCGGGATAATGGTTACCTTGTGGATGGGATCCGTATCGGGCAACAGGATGGCCACCAGGGCATGACCGGCCTCATGATACGCGGTTATTTCCTTTTCCTTGTCGGTAATGATCATGCTGCGTCGCTCGGCCCCCATCATTACTTTATCCTTGGCCTGTTCGAGATGCGCCATGGTGACCCGGTCATCACCGGTGCGGGCAGCCATCAGAGCCGCCTCGTTCACCAAATTTTCAAGGTCTGCTCCGGTAAAGCCGGGAGTGCCTCTGGCAAGAACACCCCATTCTATATTATCAGCCACTGCGGTTTTCCGGCCGTACACCTCAAGGATCTTCTGGCGGCCCCCCACGTCCGGCACCGGCACAACCACCTGCCTGTCAAAACGGCCCGGCCGCAACAAGGCGGGGTCCAGCACATCCGGGCGGTTGGTGGCGGCGACAATGATCACTCCTTCACTTGACTCAAAGCCATCCATTTCAACCAGCAGCTGGTTCAGGGTCTGTTCCCGCTCGTCATGTCCACCCCCCAAGCCGGCGCCGCGGTGCCGTCCCACAGCATCTATCTCGTCAATAAAGACGATACAGGGGGCATTCTTCTTGCCCTGGATAAAAAGATCACGCACCCGGGAAGCGCCGACACCGACAAACATCTCGACAAAATCGGAACCGCTGATCGTGAAAAAAGGCACCTCTGCTTCACCGGCAATTGCTTTAGCCAGTAATGTTTTACCTGTACCAGGTGCGCCCATCAGCAGAACGCCTTTGGGGATGCGGCCACCCAGGCGGGTAAACTTTTTCGGATCCTTCAAAAATTCAATAATCTCTGAGAGCTCTTCCTTGGCCTCCTCGATACCCGCCACATCCTTGAAAGTAACCTTGGAGTCCCCCTTTTCCATGAGCTTGGCTTTTGTTTTACCGAACGACATAGCGCCACGGCCGCCGCCCATCTGCATCTGCCGCATGAAGAAGATCCATACCCCGATAAGCAGCAGCATGGGGAACCAGGAAACCAGGATGGTAACATACCAGGGAGTATCCTCCTTTTTCTTCACCGAGATATCGACGCCGTTTTTACGGAGCATAGGAATCAGCTCAGAGTCATCAGGGGTTACTGTCTTAAAATCATTGCCGCCCCTCAGCGTACCGGTGATTTGATCCCCTTCAATGGAAACCTGGGTAATCGCCCCGGACTCCACGCTGCTAATAAAATCGCTGTATGATATATCACTGTTCTGGAGCTGGGGTTTGTTGAACAGGTTAAACAACAGGATCATGGTCAACCCGATAACCAGCCACATGCTTAAGTTCTTGTAAAATGCGTTCAAGTTATATGCCCTCGCATTAATTAAATTTGCTCCCGGCTATTACCGGTAATGCAATTTTAACAACAGCAGTGCAAAACGTGGTTGTTTGCACCGCTGCTATATTTTATAAAAAGTAATATCCCTCTCAATTACTGAAAACACTCTCGATTAAACAACTTATATACAACCAAAATTAAAATAAGCTCGGTCGGGGCAAAAGTCCAGTGTCTTTTCCATATAGAGTCAATTCAACAAAAGATAGTGTCTGCCCAGAAATGAGGATTTTTGCCGGAGATCAAGGACTGCGAAAAAAATAAGCACAGGCATATGTTTGATATTCCGAGCATTATTTTTTTCGCATGACGTAGAGACACGGCAAAAAGACCATTTATGGACGGGCACTAGTTAAAAATACTCCTGGATCGCCTTTACCTGCATTTTTTTATCCCGTAGCGTCTCCAGGGCCCGGACCATTGACAGAGCACCGGTGGCAGTGGTCGAGTACGGTATATGGTAATCCAGTGCACTGCGCCGAATGCTATAGGAATCCTCCGTAGTCCTGGAACCCATTGAGGTATTAATGATCCACTGGACCTGGTTATCCTGGACCTTGTCGAGAAGATGCGGGCGGCCCTGTGATATCTTATTAACCGTGGTGCAGTCAACGTTATGTTTGTTCAGAAATTCAGCCGTGCCGGTGGTGGCAAGGATTGTAAAATCAAGGTCCAGCAAGCGCCGCGCCAACGGCAGGACAGTCGGCTTGTCAGCATCACGCACACTGATCAGAACATTGCCCTGGGAAGGCAGCTGCTGCCCGGCAGCAAGCTGGGATTTGGCAAAGGCCAATCCGAGGGAATCATCCAAGCCCATAACTTCGCCCGTTGATTTCATTTCCGGGCCAAGCAGGGTATCCACATTGTCGAACCTGTCGAACGGGAACACCGCCTCTTTTACAGCCCAGTGGCTTACCTCAACCTCCCGGGTCAGCCCCAGTTCGGCAAGCTTCATGCCCATCATCACCTTGGTTGCCATTTTGGCAAGCGGTACGCCGGTGGCCTTGCTGACATAGGGAATGGTCCGGGATGCACGCGGATTGACCTCCAGTATATATAGTTCGTTATCCTTGACAGCGAACTGGACATTCATCAAGCCGATTACTTTCAACTCCATGGCCATGGCCTTGGAAGCTTCCTTGATCTCCTCGATCATCTCAGGTGACAGGGTATGCGGCGGCAGCACGCAGGCAGAGTCGCCGGAATGGATGCCGGCTTCCTCGATATGCTCCATGATACCGCCGATAATGGTGGTTTCGCCGTCCGAGATGGCATCAACATCCACTTCAATGGCATCTTTCAGGAATTTGTCTATTAACACCGGGTGCTCCGAAGAAACAATCATGGCCAGTCCCATAAACTCCCTGACACCCTGCTCATTATAAACGATACGCATGGCCCGGCCGCCCAGCACGTAAGAAGGCCGCACCACAACCGGGTAGCCGATCCGCTCGGCAATATCAATGGCCTCTTCCGTGGTGCGGGCTGTGCCGTTTGCCGGCTGCCTGAGATTAAGCTTCTGCAGAAACTGTTGGAAACGCTTGCGGTCTTCCGCCCGGTCAATGGAATCAGGTGACGTGCCGACAATAGGCACCCGGGCCTTGGCAAGGTGGACAGCCAGATTCAGAGGCGTCTGGCCCCCGAACTGAACTATGACGCCGTCGGGTTTTTCTCGTTCTATGATATTGAGGACGTCCTCCCTGGTCAGCGGTTCAAAGTAAAGCTTATCTGATGTGTCATAGTCAGTACTCACCGTTTCCGGATTGCTGTTCACCATGATGGATTCAATCCCCATTTCCCTTAAGGCAAACGAGGCATGCACACAGCAGTAATCAAACTCGATGCCCTGCCCGATCCGGTTTGGTCCGCCACCCAAGATGACGATCTTCTTTCTGTCACTTATTCGTGATTCATCTTCTGTTTCATAGGTGGAATAGTAATAGGGTGTATAAGCCTCAAATTCAGCGGCACAGGTGTCAACCAGCTTGTAAGCCGGCACCTGCCCTTCCTGCAACCGCAGTTCCCTGATATCATCTTCCGTGGTGCCGGTCAGGTGGGCAATCTGGAAATCAGAAAAACCCTGCTGCTTAATTTGCCACAGAAAACTGCCGGTCAATCCATGAAAACCTGTTTCCTTAATTTGTGCTTCTGTTTCGACGAGCTGCTTGAGATTATTGACAAACCACGGGTCGATTTGAGTAAGCCTGTACAGATCCTCAACACTTTTGCCACGTTTAAGGGCCTCATAAATATAGAAAATACGATTTGAATTGGGTCTAGTTAAACCTTTTTCAAGGCTGTCATTATCGAGCTCGGCCAGTGAGTCTTTGCCGTCATCACCAAAACCCATGCGGCCAACTTCAAGGGACCGCACACCTTTCTGGAAGGCTTCTTTAAAGGTCCTGCCGATAGCCATGGTCTCACCCACTGATTTCATGGCTGTGGAGAGGATGTCCTCTGTTTCCGGAAACTTCTCAAAGGTCCAGCGCGGGATCTTTACCACACAGTAATCAATGGTAGGCTCAAAGGAGGCGTATGTTTCCCTGGTAATATCGTTGGGGATCTCATCTAGGGTGTAACCGACTGCCAGTTTAGCTGCTATCTTGGCAATCGGAAAACCGGTGGCCTTGGAAGCCAGGGCGGAACTTCTGGAGACCCTGGGGTTCATTTCAATCACCATCAACTCGCCGTCCTCCGGATTCACCGCGAATTGCACATTGGAACCGCCGGTTTCCACACCGATCTCCCGCATAATCGCCAGCGTGGCATTGCGCATCAGCTGGTATTCCCGGTCGGTCAGGGTCTGTGCCGGGGCGACGGTAATTGAATCACCGGTGTGTACACCCATGGCATCCATATTCTCAATGGAGCAGATAATAGCCACATTATCATTCTTGTCCCGCATGACCTCGAGCTCATATTCCTTCCAGCCCAAAAGACTGCGTTCCAGCATAACTTCGCTGTTCAGACTGAGGTCAATTCCTACAGTGGACAAGGCTTCCAGTTCCTGCAGGTTATAAGCAACGCCGCCGCCGGTGCCGCCCAGTGTAAAACTGGGTCTGACAATGATCGGAAAGCCGATTTGTTCGACCGCTGCCGGAGCATCTCCAACAGTGTGGATAATGGCGCTCTCCGGAACCTTCAGGCCAATCTTCTACATGGCGGCCCGGAACCCCTCCCAGCCTTCACCATTGCGG
>PJEL010003741.1_pt1 | contig 12828 bp, 9 predicted proteins | sample 1853271 | NCBI WGS metagenome assembly PJEL01 (sample SAMN08108733, study PRJNA415343) | Invertebrate metagenome, whole genome shotgun sequencing project. | host: Globobulimina | place: Sweden: Gullmar Fjord | collected 2015-08 | reverse complement strand
CATCGCTAAGTTTAACGAACTGTATTCAGGGTTCGCAGGTATCTGCACATGAAAGTGACATAACTGGAGTTCTTCATTGGTTAAACCACTGCTTTCACGTCCAAAAACAAGCGCCACTGGGTATTCACTTACTTCATCAATTAACTTTTCACCACAACCACGCGGTTCGAGCATTGGCCAAGGTAGTGTGCGTGAACGCGCACTAGTACCAACAACAAGGCCACACTCACTTATCGCTTCTTCTAAAGTGCTAACCACTTTAGCATTAGCAAGTACATCAGTTGCGCCAGCCGCAAGTGCCTGCGCTTGACCATTTGGCATTTCAATTGGGTCAACCAAAACCAATTGGCTTAAGCCCATTGTTTTCATTGCTCTTGCCGCTGAGCCTATGTTTCGGCAATCAGAGGTATTCACTAATACGATTCGAACGTTATCTAATAAAGGTTTTTTAATTAAGTCTGACATTATAACTATCTAGATGGCTAAAACTGCCAACGATTTTATCATAGAACAATAACGATGTACTGATAAAAAAGCATCTAAATTCTGCATATCTGCTATGGTTATTAGGTCTGAATTAGTCGGTTTTCTTATAAACAAAAATATATTATCGAATTTTATGGCTCTTGATGCCGCCATAGGCAAGCCTCTTTAGTATAAAAAACAAACTAATTGGCTAAAATCTAAATTGCTTATCGTAAATAAATTTTGTATTTGCTATACTACGCGCCGCTTGATTTTTCGCTTTGCGTTCAAGCCTCGCTCTTTTAAAAAGTTGGTTTACATTTAATAGGTATAAGGTAGTTATATGCACCCTATGTTGAATATTGCTGTGCGCGCTGCGCGTAATGCAGGAAGTGTTATTGTTCGCGCATTCGAACAATTAGACAAAGTGGAAGTAGAAAGTAAAGGTACAAATGATTTTGTAACCAGTGTTGATTTAAGTGCTGAGCAAGCCATTATCGATACCCTTCGTAAGTCTTACCCAAAACATAGCATTATCAGTGAAGAAGCTGGTGAACTTAAAGGTGAAGATAACGATTACCAATGGATTATTGACCCATTAGATGGCACAACCAACTTCATTAAAGGCATTCCTCATTTTTCAATTTCAATTGCTTTGAAAGTTAAAGGCAAACTTGATCAAGCCGTTATTTATGATCCTATCCGTGGCGAATTATTTACTGCAAGCCGTGGTAAAGGTGCGCAACTTAACGGTTTTAGAATCCGTGTAAAACAACATAAAGATCTTTCTGGTGCCATTATCGCTACTGGTTTTCCATTCAAACATAAGCAACATACCAATGCTTACCTTGAAATGTTTAAAACACTTTTCACTAAAACATCAGATATGCGCCGCGCTGGTTCAGCAGCACTAGACTTAGCTTATGTAGCCGCTGGTCGTGTTGACGGTTTCTTCGAAATTGGTTTAAAACCTTGGGATACCGCAGCGGGTGAATTACTTGTAATTGAAGCTGGTGGTTTGGTAACCGATTTTGTTGGCGGACATAACCATGCCCGTTCAGGCAACATTGTTGCTGGCAGTGGTCGCTTATTAAAAGAAGTACTTAAAGATATTCGCCCACATTTAGGCGAGACCTTAAACAAATAGTTTTAAATTATTTGTCATATAAAAAGCGCCAACAGGCGCTTTTTTTGTAGTTATTGATCCGTCCTAAATAAGGTTGAGCACTCTCAATTACAAATCAGCTTTGTGCTTCTACTGTTTGCACAAGTTCGCTTGCTAAAAAGGTTAATAGGTCATTAGCAGCTAATGGCCGACTAAACCAGTATCCTTGAATTTCCTCACAGGCAATCTCAGTTAAAAACTCAACATGAACTTTCTCTTCAACACCTTCAGCAATTAATGACAAGCCTAAGCTTTTACCTAACCCGACAATTGTTTTAACGATAGCCTTATCTTCTACATTATTATGACAGTCTCGAATAAACGATTGGTCAATTTTTAGTTTATCAACCGGAAAACGTTTTAAGTAAGAAAGCGAAGAGTAGCCAGTACCAAAGTCATCAATCGATAACTGAATGCCTAGCGCTTTTAATTGATGTAATAACGTAAGCATCTGCTCTTCATTATGCATGAATACGCCTTCGGTTATTTCTAGTTCCAAATTTTGGGGCAATAACTCAGTAAACTCTAGTGTTTGAATAACGGTATTTAAAAAGTCAGGATGTGAAAATTGTCGGGGTGAAATATTTACGGCAATAACAATGTCTTGATGGCCTATTTCAACAAGATTTTTAGCGAATAAACAGGCGTTCTCTAATATCCATTTGCCTATAGGTACGATCAAACCTGATTGTTCGGCTAAAGGAATAAAATCTACAGGGGATATAATTTTGTCCTGATGTCGCCATCTAACAAGTGTTTCGATGCCTGTGATTTTCTGTGAGGCTAAATCTAACTGAGGTTGAAAAACTAAAAATAGCTCATCAAGTTCAACCGCTTGACGAAGATTATCTAACATAGTGATATCTTTTTGGATATCTATAGATAAATGCTTTGAGAACATCGCAAAATGATTATACTCGTCAGCCGTTGATATTGATAAGGCCGTTAATGAATTTTGAATAAGCTTATCAGGATTATCTGCATGTTCTGGAAAGTTACTAAAGCCAAAATCTATATCAATAAAAAAGTCACCACAATCTGTTTTTATTGGTGTTTCTGCAATTACTAAAACCTTATTAGCAAGTTCCTCGAGCCGTGCGCTACTCAGTTTGCCTAAACAAACCAAGGCAAACATGCGCTCATTTACTTGATAGAAGTTAACGCCGGTTGGTAAATTTTTGGCAACAACGGTTGCCAAACATTGCACAATTTTTTCTGAGGTTTGCATACCAACAGCCGAAACCATTTGCGCAAACTGACTAATTTCAAATAAACCTAAAGACAAAGCTTTTTGACTCTCGACAAAATGCAATAAGTCACCTTCTAATTTATATTGATTGGGAAGATTCGTTTCTTTGACATAAAAAGCTAGGTGGTTAACTTCCTGCTCTGCCAATTTTCGCTCAGTAATATCGACAATATGTATGTCATAAGCATCAATACTTTTTAGCCAATTAATATTAATTTGCAAAATTCGGTCATATAACGCTCCTTCAACCGATAAACTTGATTGGCTATTTTTAGCAAGATCTTGTCTTAACTGGATAAAGTTTTCAGGCAATAATAGTTCAGGCTTGTTTTCATTTTGACCTATTTTCTGTAATAGCTGTGAACAGGCAGGGTTACTAAAAACAACTTCGCCTAAATTATTTACGCTTAAAATAGGGTTAGGATTATGTTGTGAGAAAAGCGCCAAACGGGTATTTTTGGCATTGGTAAGAATATACTGACGAATATACCAAGCGCCAACAAGGGAAAAAAAGATAATGCTAATACCATAATAAATAACTATTAAATGGGTAGATTCCATTTTAGCTAAGGTAATTTCATGACTTTCATCAACCGCTGTTTTTGTTGTGCTTTCTATCATTAAAAGTGTTGGTAGCATTGCTTTGCGAGTTGAGGATATTTGCTGTAGAAGATCTCGAATTTCATCCCAGTTATTTTCTTGTTTGAGCATTGCGCTATGAAACTCTTTTACTAGTGCTTCAATATCATTTTGTTTATCAATAACACTTTTTTCTTCATTTTTAAGCTCTTTTAACATTAACAGTGAGCTTAAATGCATACGCAGAGTGAGCAAGTTCTGTTGAAAATTCTCACTAAAAATGCCACTTTCTTGCGTGGCATAATATTCATAGATAATACGTTCTTGTTCACTTAAATCTGAAATTATTTGGTTAATGCTGGTTAAAACAGGGATACGGTGATTTACCAATTCCACGGCATTATTTCGAACTTGCTCAGTAGAAATATACACCATCACCGACATAGTAATACCGGTAACTAGCGCAATAGCACCAATTAGGAATGCTCTGAATAAATAAGGCTTAACAATAGAACTCATGTGGAACATCCATTTACTTTATTTTTAGAAGACCGAAAATTCATCATTAAAATTACAAATCCCTCTTCATTGCTAAAATATGCTGTTGAAATTATAACGAAGCTAAGCTGAACGAGCGAATTTCATTGATGAAGTTTCACTAAAATTGTATATTTTCAGCAAGTATAAAATAGATAAGCTGATAAAGCACTTAGCTAAATGTTTACTGATGTAATTAGAGAAAATTGGCCAAATAAGAAATGCTTAACTGACCTAAAAGCGTTTATTCATTTTTTATCTGTGCCAAAAATACACTTGGTGAAAAACTACTCCAACGCTTAAATGAGCGACTAAAAGATGCGGCACTAGAAAACCCTAATAATTCAGACGTTTCATTTATGCTGCGACCATTTGCCATTAACATTTGTTTAGCCATTTTGAACTTCACATGATCACAAATTTGTTGATAGCTATTATTCTCACCCTTTAATTTTCGTTTAAGTGAACTAGCACTTACGCCAATCAATTCCGATATTTCTTCTAAAGTAGGCCAATCACTCCACGCTTCGTCATTGGACAATATGTGATAAACCTCAATAGTATATTTTTTCTTATGGCATTGGGCCCGATATAAGCTGTCTATGCGGTTTAGTAGATATTTATATAACCATTGGTTAGGGGCATGAGTCGGTGTTTGCAGCACTTCAAGCGTTGAGACAATCTTGTTTCTTCGCTGATTGAAAAAAACAGGACATTTGAAATACGCTTCATACTCTGAAATATCAAGTACTGGTGCATGAGCAAAGTCTATTCGCACAGGTGATATTTTCTCTTGATAAGACCTTTTCACAATTTGACGACCAAGCTGCACGATTGAAGCAAAATGAAATTCAACATGCTGAAAACTTGAAGGCTGTTCAGCTAAGTTGGTCAGCATGTAAGTGGTAATGCCATTGGCTGTGGTCATAGTACTTTTTAGTGCTTCATTCATTAAGTACAAATAATCACTTATATGCTGCAGTGCTTTAAGAATACTAGGACAATTCATTAATACATGGGAAAAGAGTCCATACTCTGCCAGATGACAAGACTGACCTGCATGAAAGCCAAAAGCTGGATCGTTAGACAGTCTGGCCGCTTTATTCCAATAGGCTGTTATTTCAGATAAAGAAATTTTTTGATACTCAGAGGCAGCTTTTGAATAAGCATTATCTTCTGAAAGCTTAACCAATACCGAAGATTTATTAGGTAATGCTGATTCAAGTGCAAATTCTCTGGCGATATTTATATATAAAACCGATGCTTGATAATCACATTGCACTTATATCCCCTCCATCACGGTATTAAAAAATTATTTATCGTATTTATAATATATTGTTGTTATCTAGTATTGGCGATGTAAAACACTATTTCAAATTTATCTTACTTTTATTTTTTACTTGCTATGAAACAGATAACCACACCTAAAACCACTCCAAAAAAAACAACGTAACCACATGTAAACAATAAATAAAACAAACAAAACACTGATAATTTAAATTTTAAGCACTAGGTTCATACTGCAATAAAAATTAGCTTAACAGGGCAATTTAATTCAAGTGTTATCAACTAAAAATAGCCTTTTCTTATTTTATCCATTGAGCTTTTTTGGTAAATATTTGAGCCTTGAAGGTAACGCCCTCCTTGAAAGCTAGTGTTAACATCGCCTTAAGCACCGACTAAACTGTTCAAAAAACACTCGTTAAATAGTAAATAAAAATAATCAATAAAGTCATGCTGATTCGATGGCAATCCCCCACATTGTCATCTACAAAACAACAATAAAACTGAGGGAAAGCAATGAAAAAAACAATCGCACTGCTTATCGCATTTGGTTCATCTATAACGATGGCTAGTAACGCAAATGCCACAGCTGCAGAAGATTCTATAGACTCTTTAGCGCAAGGCTGTTATTCAATTCAATCACCGCATGACGGCAAATACATGCGCAGGTACCAAACTAGCGGCACCACAAATGGCGGCTGGAGTTTTGACTTTAAAACATCAGCTCAAGAAAGTGCAGCTAAGTTTTTTATGAAACCATCTGCACTTAAACATTTTATGCTCAGTGATGTTGACGGAAGGTATTTAGATACCAGATTTCCTGCTGATATTACTTCAGGTACAGTAACCGGAGATCACTCAGACTGGCGCATCGACTCAAAGCTTGTTGGCAGTGAATATCATTACCGTTTTACCAGTTATGCATTAAACAAGTGGCTTCGTCATAACTACAGTGGCAACGACATATATTTTGTTGATGCGTTAAACCCATTTTTCTATACCAGTGAAGAATGGTTCCGTTTAGTACCGCAAACAGGCTGTACGCCAGCAGCAGAAGTTGAAGTAAATATTAACGGTGACTTTACGGTATTAAAAAGCAATGTCACCACACCCATACGTGGTTCTATCGATCCACACACCCACATTACCTCTTATGAGTTTATGGGCGGTACTATGGTGGCAAACTACCCTGTTCACCGCTATGGCGTTACTAAAGCATTAAGTGACAGTTCTAATATTCATGGTTCATGGGGATCACTCGATTTAATTGGCAACCTAATGGGCTTTGGCGATGTAAACTTCCGCTACGATACCGCTGGTTGGCCAAACTTCCCTTTCTGGCCACACCATAAAAGCATGTCGCACTCAGGTTATTATTACAAATGGATTGAGCGTGCCTTTAAAGGCGGTCAACGCATGATGGTAAGTCATGTGGTAGAAAACGAGGTTTTGTGTAATCTACAATCATCCATTTTGCCGCAAAGTTGGGGTGGAACGAATAGTTGTAATACGATGGACAGCGTTGATTTACAAATACAACGCCTGCATGAAATAGAAGACTATATTGATGCACAAGAAGGTGGTCCAGGCAAAGGTTTCTTCCGACTTGTTACCTCTTCAGCACAAGCAAGACAAGTAGTTGCAAATGGCCAAATGGCGGTAATTATTGCCATAGAAGCATCTGAAACCTTTAACTGTGGTTTAAAAGATGCAACTTGTTCACAAGCGCACATTGATGCACAACTACAGAAATATTATGACAAAGGTGTGCGGGCAATATTCCCAATTCACCGTTTTGATAATCAATTTGGTGGTGCGCGTATTGAGAATGGTTTGATTAATGCTGGCAATAACATCGCCACTGATTATTACTTTTCCACTGAAGCTTGTGATGACGCTACACAAGGCCAAATGATGCAAAATGATCTTGGGCTTATGGGCTTAGAAACTTTGCTCGGCATAAGTGGTAACCCAGAATACGATGAAACGGTAGACCAATGTAATAAACGCGGTTTATCTGAACTTGGCGTTTATTTAACTAACCGAATGATCGATATGAAAATGATCATTGAAGTTGACCATATGTCACAAAAAACTCATGAAGCGGTATTAAAAATTGCTGAAGAGCGCAACTACTCCGGCATTGTTTCAGGACATAGCCACATGCATGGCGGCGCAGCAGGTGCAGTTCATGAAAACTCAAAACGTGTTGCCCGTTTAGGCGGCATTATCGCACCGTACAATTGGGACGCACATAGCATTTCTAATAGTATTTCTAATTACTTAGATGTAGTAGAAGAGACACCTTATTTAGCCGGCGTACCATTTTCAACCGATATGAGTGGCTTAGGAGATCAACCTGGACCTCGTTCTGACGTAACAACAAATCCACTAAACTACCCTTTCACCACTGAATTTGGCTTAGTTGTTGACCAGCAAAAATCAGGTAATAGAACCTTTAGTTTAAATACAGATGGCATGGCACACTACGGTATGATTGCTGATCATATTCAAGATATAAAAGAGCAAACCCCCTCTCGTATCTATGAATCCGTAATGAATTCCGCAGAAGCTTATGTACAAATGTGGGAACGTGTTGAAGCAAATAATGATAAAAACTACACCAACCCATTACCAGCCTATGTCAGCATCTTTAATCGCGGCGCAGGAAAATGCATGGACATTCCTGGTGATGATAACGGCGTTAAAAATGGCGCTTGGGTAGCCTACTATAGCTGCCAGTCATTAGCACTTGACCAAAAATGGCTATACAACCAAGACCAAGGCACTATTGCTAACAAAATGGCCGATGGCATTTATTGTTTAGACAATAACGCAACACCTTGGAATAACGGTTATCCTAATCTTCAAGTATGTAACGGTGGCAATAACCAAAAATGGAATTTTGCCAATCAGCGTATCAAATCAGCGGGCAGTGCTAATCATTCTCTTGATGCGTACAACAACGGTTGGGTTGGCTTCTGGGATAATCATAACGGTTGGAACCAGCAATGGGAAATGCGTTTAGAAGATGGCGGCAATCGCTGGGCAGAATACAGAAGCGTGCATTCTGGCAAATGTTTACAAATAGCAAATGCCAATAACGGTACCAGAGCCTATTTAGCGCAATGTAATGGCTCAGATAACCAGCAATGGTTATGGAACCCAAGTGCAGGTACATTAAAAAGTAAGCTAAATATTGATAGTTGTTTAGATGTTGCTAGTGCCAATTTCAATAACGGCACGGTAATGCAAATTTACCAATGTAACAATGGCATTGCCCAGCAGTTTGAGCGTCATGCAGATGACTCATTTAGGGTTAAAGCAAATAACGACTACGCAATAGATGCTTCAGGTGACAATGTCATTCTTTATTGGCGAAATGGCGGTAATAACCAGAAATGGACACCAACATTACGCTAGGCTGTGGCTAAGGTTCTATACTGTATTTATTCTAGATTGATTAGGTAAGACTCAGTGAAATACTGAGTCATAACTAGACAATAACTAGACAATAACTAGACAAGTACTTAGTTAAGAGTTTAGTGAACAGCACAATAAATGTCTTAATAGATAACGTATTAATAAAATAACAAGAATAAAAAAGGCTTCTAAATAGAAGCCTTTTTTTATGGTCGTGTTAACTAGATTTTATAACCTTGCTAACTGGTACTATCTCAGTATAGATAGCCTAGGTATAAATAGCTGACATTATCCAGAAGAACATAATAGATAAACCAGCACCTACCGGTAATGTTATTACCCAAGAAACAACGATATTACGAACAACACCTAAGTTAATTGCTGCGATACCACGTGCCATTCCGACACCTAAAACCGCGCCTACCAATGTTTGTGTAGTAGAAATTGGTAAACCCGTACCTGATGCAATAACAACAGTACAAGCGGCAGCAAGTTCAGCAGCAAAACCACGACTTGGCGTTAAGTGTGTAATGCCTTGGCCAATGGTAGCAATAACTTTATGACCAAATAATGCCAAACCAGCAACAATACCAAAACCACCAAGTGGGAGAATCCACCAAGCAATTGCTGATTTAGCCGCAATTTGTCCTTCATTATCAACAATACTTACCACTGCTGCTAATGGGCCAATTGCGTTAGCAACGTCGTTTGAACCGTGAGCAAATGCCATACAACAAGCGGTTACGATCATTAAGACAGCAAATACTTTTTCAACATTGGCGTAGTGAGTCGTTTTAGCTGCGTTTTCGTCAAACTTCAAACGAGAGATAAACCACTTACCAATAATTGCTACAACTACAGCAACCGCAATGGCGTACAAGTACCCTTCCATTGCACCAACTTCTAAACCGATGTGCTTTAAGCCTTTCTTGATAGTTACCAATGAAAGCACAAAGCCCGCAAGGAACATATATAACGGCACCCAACGTTTTGCTTGCTCTAATGGTTTATCCGTATCAAAAATTAGTTTTTGTGCACTATTAAAGATAATAAAAGCAATAACACCAGAGATAAGGGGGGTAATTATCCAACTACCAACAATACCGCCAACTTTGCCCCATACTACAGCATCTACGCCAACACCAATTGCGGCAAAACCAACAATAGCACCAACAATTGAATGCGTAGTAGATACAGGCCAACCTAATGCAGAAGCGATTAATAACCAAGTTGCCGCAGCAAAAAGGGCTGAGATCATACCAAAAACGAGCAGTTCTGGTGTGTCAACGAAATAGGCAGCGTCAATAATGCCTTTACGTATTGTAGAAGTAACTTCACCACCAGCTAAGTATGCGCCGGCAAATTCAAAGACCATTGCAATAATGATAGCTTGCTTGATAGTAAGTGCTTTTGAACCAACAGAGGTTCCCATTGCGTTAGCAACATCGTTTGCACCAATGCCCCAAGCCATAAAAAAACCGACAAGTGCAGCAATAATGACTAACGAAGAGCCACTTGAAATTATAATATCCATCAATTACACCTATTTTCTAGCTAAGAGGATTTCAAGACGAGCACCAACGCGCTCTGCCAAATCAGCCAAGTCACCTACCCATTCAATTATTTGATATAAGAACATTACATCAATAGGGTTAAGGTCTTTCTCTAAAGCTAATAAACCACGGCGTAATTTAATTTGCATGCCATCAGTATCATCTTCAATAGCATCAAGCTGGTTGATCATTTTTTCAACTAGGTCGACTTCGCGACCTCTAAAACCGGTTTCTAATAAATCATCAAGTTCGTTAATCGCATCGGCTGCTTTTTCTGAAGCATCAATACAACGTTTAACGTACAACATAAATTCACTTTGAAGAGGCACTGGAATTTCCAATTTACGGCCAATAATGCGTCCTGCAATATCCTTAGTTTTGTTAGCTATCTTGTCTTGCTGAGTTAACAATTCAAGTAAATCTGCACGGTCTACTGGCATAAATAAGCCACCAGGTAACTCTAAACGTATTTGACGTTTAAGTTTATCGGCATCTCTTTCTAGCTTAGAAATTTTGGTTCGAACCTTACCTGCTGTACTCCAATCTAGTGCGGTACATGCTTCAAAAAAAGGAACAAGTTGACTACAACAAGTAGTCACCAAACGAATATGCTTTTCAAGCGGTTTAATTGGTGATTTAGCAAATACACCAAGTATTGAATTTCTGGCCATAATAGTTTCCAGGAAAATCTCAGTTTGTTTTTATTTCGGGCGGATATTAACGCATTTTATGGCATTAGCAAACGACTTTTCACACCCGTTTGCTACCATTTAATTATATTATGCGTGTAGATGTAACTATATAGGAATAAGCGGTTAGGATAACTGCTTGATCTCTTCGGCAGTTGTATGGCGAACAACTTTTCCTTTTACAAAGTATATTATATATTCACAAATATTTTGACAGCGATCACCAATTCTTTCCAAGGCACGTGCCGACCAAATAACGCTCATAATTTGCGGAATAGAACGAGAATCTTCCATCATATAAGTCATTAATTGACGCATAAGGGCTTCGTATTCACGATCAATTTTAATATCTCTTGAATGTGCTTTTTGTGCGGCTTCAAAATCCATACGAGTAAAAGCATCAAGCGTTGCTTGTAACGACTCTAAAACATGACGACCTAAATTGTCTAAATTCAATAAAAGGTCTTTTTGTTTTGAGGTGAAGCTCTCAAGTGTTACTCGAGCAATTTTTTGTGCTTCATCACCAATGCGCTCTAAATCAGCGATAGTTTTGATCACTGCCATGATCAAACGTAAGTCACCCGCTGCGGGCTGGCGTTTGGCAATGATGCGAGTACACTCATCGTCTATCATTACTTCAAGGTTGTTCACTTGATAATCGTGCGACAAAACATGCTGAGCAAGCGCTTCATCTGCTTCACTTACTGAAATAAGTGCATCAGAAAGCTGCTTAGTCACTAAACCACCCATTTGCATAACCAAGTTAATCACACGTTCTAAGTCTTCATTGAACTGGCCTGATATATGTCGACCAACGTTTACGTTATCCATAATTATTTCTCTTTAATTTTTTTCAGGTCTAACCGTAACGGCCAGTAATATAATCTTCAGTTTTCTTTTTCGCTGGTGTTGTGAACAAAGTATTGGTATCACTGTATTCAATCAAGTCACCCATGTACATAAACGCGGTTTGATCAGAAACACGTGCCGCTTGTTGCATATTATGGGTAACAATAACAACGGTGAATTTCTTTTTCAGATCATTGATCAATTCTTCAATGGTTAAAGTCGAAATAGGATCAAGCGCTGAAGTAGGCTCATCTAATAATAGCACTTCAGGCTGAACGGCAATCGCCCTTGCGATAACTAATCGCTGTTGTTGACCACCAGAAAGACCTAAGGCGCTTTCATCTAAACGATCTTTTACTTCATCCCAAAGCGCAGCATTGCGTAGTGATTTTTCTACCGCTTCATCTAAAACGCGTCGGCGATTCTCACCGGTAAGACGCAAACCATAAATAACATTTTCATAAATAGTTTTAGGAAAAGGGTTGGGTCGTTGAAATACCATGCCGACTTTACGACGAAGAGAAGCAACATCAACATGCTTGTCGTAAATATTTTCGCCGTGTAAGTTAATTTCACCTTCAATACGACAATTATCAACCAAGTCATTCATACGGTTAATACAACGTAATAAGGTTGATTTACCACAACCACTTGGCCCGATAAAAGCCGTTACTTGGCCCTTAGGGATAGACATTGAAATATTATCCAGTGCCTGTTTTTCACCATAATATAAATTAAGGTTTTTAATATTAAGTGCAACTTGTTCAGGCGATAGGTTATTTAAATCAACTATCGATGGGCTATCAGCTTGAGCTCTTGGCGTTACGTTAATCATAATTTACTCTTTTATTTCATTTTTTGATAAAGCGCTTTTTATTAAGCACTTCATCATCTTTAATTTGTTTACCGAGAATAATAACAATCAGACTCATTTATCTAATCAGTACCGCTTTATTAGTGCTAATTCATTAGTCATTAGTCATTAGTGTTCTAACATACGATACTTTTCACGTAATCTATTTCGAATAGTGACGG
>PJEL010003740.1_pt1 | contig 12833 bp, 3 predicted proteins | sample 1853271 | NCBI WGS metagenome assembly PJEL01 (sample SAMN08108733, study PRJNA415343) | Invertebrate metagenome, whole genome shotgun sequencing project. | host: Globobulimina | place: Sweden: Gullmar Fjord | collected 2015-08 | reverse complement strand
GATGACTGTAGCGGTCAAAACATCACCTGCAATCAATGGCTGATGGTATTCATATTGTTGTTCCTCATGGATCCCACCGCCGCTGCCGCCGCCTTCAGGCTGTTTACTTAAGCCAGTGGGCCCTTTAGCAGACCCAAACCACTGCTCTCCGATTTTAGGTCTCAGGAAGTAGTCGGGGTCAAATTGTGCACTGGCCTGTACAAATGTCGGCGGCGCAATCACGGCGCCGGCATCCGTTGTTTTGGCATACTCTTCATTGTAATAGATCTCGTTTCCATCACCGATGGCGCGGGCGAACATCATGATGTGCCCGGATTCTACAGGGAATTTCTCGATAGTCATATTTTTCTCCTTATGTAATTCAATGTTTGCGGGTTCAATTTATAGAAAGCAGACCTGCCCGTCAAGTCACAGTTTTGAAAACAAATATCGATTATCGACCGAAAAATCATAAAAAACAGGAAACAGAAAATCCTGATCATGTGTGTTGATTTCCCAAGGTTTTTAGCGTAATAAATATCAAGAACATCGACTTTAAAACGTCTTGTATTCAGGAAATCACCCAATCAAAAGGTTCCACTATGAAAAAAATTCTGTTGACCCTGCTAGGAGCGGTCGCCATATTACTGACGATTATCATCATCAAAACACTCACATTTAATTCCAGCCAGCCATCAGTAGCTGCGGTTGCCCCGCTCTCACTGGAGAAAGAGAACAGTGTCGCACGGCTCTCCAAGGCTTTACAGATCAAATCAGTATCCCATGGAGATCCAGCCAGATTTGATCCGGCACCATTTTTAGAATTTCAAGAAATGCTGGAACAGTCTTTCCCTAATGTTCACCAAACTCTGGAACGAAAAGTCATCAATACCTACTCTCTGCTCTACAAATGGCCGGGAAGTGATCCGGCTCTAAAACCAATCGTTTTGCTGGCACACTTCGATGTGGTTCCTGTGGAGCCGGGAACTGAAGAAAAATGGAAGCATGACGCCTTTAGCGGAGAAGTGGCTGATGGTTATGTATGGGGTAGAGGTGCTATTGACATGAAAGGTGTCCTGATGAGTATCATGGAAGCCACAGAAGCTGTCATAAAAACCGGTTATACGCCCAAGCGGACAGTCTACCTGGCATTTGGTCATGATGAAGAGATTGGCGGCCCCAATGGTGCGAGGAAAATTGTTGAATATTTAAAGCAGCAAAACGTACAACTGGCGTTTACTCTGGATGAAGGGATGATGATTCTGGATAAAACCCTCTCTCCCACAAAAAAACAGCTGGCTGTTATCGGTTTGGCGGAAAAGGGATTTGTGACTTTGGAATTAACAGCCAAAGGTTTGGGAGGACACTCATCCATGCCGCCACCGGAAACAACCCTGGGGACACTAAGCCGTGCCGTTCTGGCACTGGAAGACAATCAGATGCCCTCATCACTGACCGGTGCTGCAGGACATTTTTTTGATACTATTGCCCGGGACATGCCATTCGTCCAGAAGATGATGTTTGCGAATCTGTGGCTGTTTGAAGGAATTCTGCTGGATCAATTAGTGAAAAATAAAGTCACGTCAGCCATGGTCCGCACTACCACGGCTCCAACTATTATCAAAGGCGGCGTCAAAGAGAACGTTCTACCCAGTCACGCTCAGGCGCTTGTCAATTTTCGGATATTACCGGGGGACAAAGTCGAGGATGTAATTAAACACGCCGATGAGGTGATCAATGATCCCAACATCGAGATTTCCAAGTACAAAGGAAGAGGAACCAGCCCATCCCCAGTGGCTGCGGTGAATTCAAAAAGTTTTGATCTCATCCGAAAAACCGTGCACCAGGTGTTCCCTGGTGTCTCCTCCACGCCGGGATTGGTGATTGCAGGTACGGATACCAAACATTACATTCAGATTAGCGATAATAACTACCGTTTTGCGCCCATTACAATCGGTGCAGCAGATGTTTCCCTGATTCATGGCACCGATGAGCGTATTCAGGTAAGCGCGTATCTGAATATGATACAATATCACGCCCGATTAATAAAAAACGCAAGCTCAACTGGTGGAGAATTATAAATTTGTCGTTTTTCCTCGTGAGGTGGGGTTAGCTTAAGGGTTAGACAGCCTGACCTCACAATGAAACGAACAGCTAGCACGATGGTCCATCCTCTATCCTCTCAAAACTAAAAAACCTTTCTTCTAAAACTCCTCAGGAAATGCTACAGCTCTGACATATCTTTTTTTTGCACTGATAATACCAGAAATTTTTACAAATAAAATCAAACTAATTTATTGTCAGCAGGCCCTAAATGTTTGAAGATTTGACAACCCGTTTTGTTTTTCAGGCTCTACCTTGAACGCTTAAAAGCGCCATTTGACAGGCTATATTTATGGGGAGAGCCTCATTAGCGCAATTTGTCTGTAAAAGTTGGAATTTAGTCTGGCTAAGTTTGAATTCAGATTTAGTTGAAAAACAGCGCAGGAGTTTTAACACAAACTGACTAATAATTCTTTTACCAAAGAGGAACAATGAGCCAAATTTTAAAAATCAATATGAGTGGCAGCAACGGACCGGAAGTAAAAGAAGAACCAGTTGGCAATTATGCCGGACTAGGAGGTCGTGCGATGACTTCCACCATTGTAGCCAAAGAGGCACCGCCACTTTGTCATCCGTTGGGAGAGAGATCTCCATTTTCAATTTCGTTTCCAGGTGCTTGTTTCACACACATGGCACAGTTGAAATTGCAGCGTGTAGTCGGCTCAATAGTCAATCTTTGGGGGTAGGACCTTCTTGACGCTTCGCTCATTTATTTCACACCTGATTTATAATTTTTGGGTATGATGATGATAGAAAAATTGATGGTTCAGGGTCAAGAACTGTTTTAATTATTAGACTGAAGATGGAAGGCTGAAGACAGGAGTTAAAAGTGTCTGCGTATTCCCAAGATTTGTATTTTGAGTTTTTCTTCTGCTTTCTACCTGAATATTAAAAACTTATTGATTTGACTGTTTAGTGGGATCCGGGTTATTTTTGAGTTTTAGGTGCAATTCGGTTCCTTGATCAAAATTCAAAATTCAGATTTGAATGAAGCGACTTATTTTTCTGTTTTTTATTTTCTGCTACCCTTTTTCAGCTTCCAGTCAGCCAGTCAGGCTTCAGAAGACAATTAACCGGCTGACCAATGTCAGCGGTTCATTCCTGCAAAAAGACGATCCTGCCAGTCTGGCATCTGCTTTAATGCCCATAATTCTGAACGAAACTTCTATCCAGGCTGTGGTAGTAACGAAAAGTTACGTGCGGAGCATCGAATTCCGGGCGTACGCCAAAGACAACGCGATTATTATCAATCAACCCATTCCTCAGACAATCCTCGTACAGAAAAATATCAGAAGAGAAATAATATATCAGAACACAGTTGTGGGTTACCTGCGGGTATACTATTCAGAAGAAACCAATGTTAAGCTGACTACCAAGGAAAAAAACTGGATCAAAAACAACCCCGTCGTAAAACTTGCTCCTGATCCCGGTTTTGCGCCTGTTGAATTCCTTGATCAACAAGGAAAATATCGGGGTATTATTGCTGACTATCTCAAAATTATTGAGAAGAGTACCCACTTGAAATTTGAAATTCTGGCTACCAAGGACTGGGGAGAGGCCATTCAACTGATTAAAACAAAACAAGCCCATATGATGGGGCTGAACATGATTACTCCTGAAACCCTGAACTATCTTGAATTTACCCATAAGTTCATCGATTTTCCAACCGTGATTATTGGTAGACAGGGGGCACCAGATAAACTCAGCTTCGAAGATTTTAAAAACGACGTCATCCATGTGGTTAAAGGTTATCCCGTCGAACAGTATCTTCAGGAAAACTACCCACAAATTGAAGTTAAAACCGTGGACTCAATGGCGGAGGGCATCAGAAAAATTTCGTTTGGTGAGATACCCTATCTATCCGGTTTCATGCCAACCATCTCATACCAAATGGAGAAACAGGCCGTTGCAAACATCAAGATTGTCATGTCGATCAGAGGTGAATTAGGTGACAGTGGCATGGCCACCCGTAAAGACCTGCCCATTTTAAGAGATATTCTTGAAAAAGGTTTGTATGCGATCACTCAGGAGGAAAAAAGAGACATTCATAAACGCTGGTTGTCTTTTACGCTGGAGAGAAAACAAGCTTTGCAGCTGACTCAAGCTGAAAAAGCCTGGCTGAGAAAACATCACACCCTCAACGTAGGTGGTCCAAAGGCATTCCCACCCTTTAATTACTACGATAAAACAGGCCAATTCCACGGTATGGCAGCTGATTATCTGAAAATCATATCAGAACGGATTGGCGTAAAACTAAAAATTCAGAGCAATCTGCCCTGGCCGGAGGTTTTGAAAAGATCCCGGGAACACAAAATTGATCTGGTATCCTGTATCGCCAAGTCACCAGAGCGTGAGCAATTTCTTTCTTTTTCTCAACCCTATCTGTCGTCTCCACTGGTTATTTTTGTTCAACAAAACGCACCGTTTATTGGTGGGTTACAAGACCTGAAAGGAAAAAAAGTTGCTGTTATAAAAAAAGGGGTCACTTATGACTGGTTACAACGTGACAATATCGCCATTGTTCCCCATTTCATTAAAACACCTCTGGATGGTTTGAAGGCGGTGTCTTTAGGAACAGCCGATGCTTTCATCGGTAACCTGGCAGCCACGAGTCATATGGTGGAAAAAGAGGGGCTTTCAAATTTAAAAATTGCCGCGCCGACCTCTTACGATGACTATCAATTGTTTATGGGCATCAGAAAAGACTGGCCCGAGCTGGTGAGCATTGTTAATAAGGTCCTCGACAGCATGACCCAGGATGAGAAGATCAGAATTTCCAGAAAATGGATCTCACTCAATAAAGACAGTGTCATCGATTACTCCCTGGTTTGGAAAATCGCACTTGGGATGGGCAGCATTATTATTATTATCATTTTTTGGGCACTTCAAGTTCAGCGTCAAAAGTCAGCTCTGCAGAAAAGTGAAAAGCGTTTCCGCGGGTATTTTGAACATGGTCAGATCGGGCTGGCCGTTGTTCATCCGGAACTTGGATGGCTGGAGGCGAATCAACGGTTGCAAGTAATGTTGGGTTACACTCTGGAGGAACTGAAGAAAAAAACCGGCGCGGATATTACACACCCTGATGATCAGGATACAGATGCGGTTCTTTTGGAAAAGATGATAGACGGTAAACTGGATCAATACAGCCTCGACAAGAGGCTAGTGCACAAGGATGGCGCAATTGTCCATACCAATCTGTCTATTTCCTGCGTTCGAGGTGAAAAAGGGAAAATAGAACTAATCCTGGCCTCGCTACTGGACATTACCGAGCGTAAGCATATGGAAAATGACCTGATTGAAGCAAAAGATAGGGCTGAAGAGGCTACTATCGCAAAAGGAGATTTTCTGGCCAATATGAGCCATGAAATTCGTACCCCGATGAATGCCATTATGGGCATGACCCATTTGTGTCTGCAGACAAAACTAACTGCTAAACAGCAAGACTACCTGAATAAGGCATATGCATCCGCAACGTCTTTGCTGGGACTCATCAACGATATCCTTGATTTTTCAAAAATTGAAGCCGGAAAGCTGGATATTGAACTGGTGGATTTTAGCCTTGATAGCGTATTAGACAATGTGGCGACGCTGATCTCAGCCAAAGCCCAGGAAAAGGAGCTGGAGTTTCTTTTTCAGATTGCACCCGATGTCCCCAAATTCCTGATTGGTGATCCTCTGCGACTTGGGCAAATCCTGATAAATCTGGCCAATAATGCAGTTAAATTCACCCAGGAGGGGGAGGTTCTCATAAACATCGCTCTAAAGCAGGCATTGGCTGATCAGGTGACTTTGCAGTTTACTGTGCGCGATACCGGTATCGGATTGTCTGAAAATCAGATTGCCAAGCTTTTTCAATCATTTTCTCAAGCTGATACGTCAACCACTCGCCGGTTTGGCGGAACCGGCCTCGGGTTGACGATCAGTAAACGACTGGTCGAAATGATGAAGGGTGAGATTTGGGTGGAAAGCGAGCCTGAGAAAGGCAGTTCCTTCATTTTTACGGCTACCTTGGCAACCCAGTCTGTCAAAAAACAATCCAATCTGGCACTGGCCGAGGAATTGAAAGGACTGCGCGTGCTGGTTGTTGATGATAATGCCACCTCCAGACAAATATTCAAAGAAATTCTGGAATCATTCTCTTTCGACGTTTCCCTGGCATTTACCGGCGGGAAAGCCCTGGATGCATTGACATCAACATCCACTCCCTTTGATCTGGTTTTGATGGACTGGAAAATGCCGGGCATGAATGGTGTTCAAACCAGCAGACAGATCAAGTATAACCTTAAGATTCCTCACATTCCCAAAATCATCATGTGTACATCACACGGGCGAGAGGAGGTCATGCAGCAGGCAGAAGATCTGAATCTTGACAGCTTTCTGATTAAACCCGTCAATCCCTCAGTACTGTTGGATACTATTCTGGAAGTGTTCGGTAAAGCCACTTCAGATGAAACACCAAGAAATGCGTTTCAGCCTGTCACGCCTGATGAACTGAATCATATTCGTGGCGCCAGGATTCTTCTGGTGGAGGATAATGAAATAAACCAACAAGTTGCACAGGAACTTCTTGAGAGTCAGGGATTTATTGTGGAGATCGCCAATAACGGTCAGGAAGGTGTTGATCGCCTCACTGCAGCTAATTACGATCTCGTGTTAATGGATATCCAGATGCCTGTAATGGGTGGTTATGAAGCCGCTCAAGCTATCCGTTTGATTCCTGAATTTCAAAACCTGCCGATCGTGGCGATGACAGCCAATGCCATGGTTGGCGATCGTGAAAAGGCGTTTGATGCCGGCATGAATGATCATATTGCCAAACCCATCGATCCCAAACAGCTCTATTCCGCTCTGGTTCAATTTATAGCAGCGGGAGACAGGGTGATTCCGGAAACCTATTTGGATTCTCAACCGCTTTCAGAACCTGAAGATGATCTCCCGGAACATTTGGCGGGGATTGATATTACGGCAGGATTATCAAGAGTCGGGGGAAATACGAAATTGTATCTTAGCCTGCTTAAAAAATTCCAACACAACCAGGCCGATACAGTGGCTGAAATACAGGATGCTGTCAGTCAGAATGATATGGAATTGGCGGTGCGCCTGGCCCATACTATAAAAGGAGTCTCTGGAAATATTGGGGCCATGGAACTCCACTCGGCGGCTGAAAAACTGGAATCGCAATTAAAGGACCAACCAGAGGCAGTTTATGAGAGACTTTTTGAAGTCGTACAGACTCAAATCGCTCAAGTATTTAATTCAATAGATGAGCTGATGAGCAACAGGCCGACAGATCAGCCATCAAAGAACTGTTCTGTAGAGCCATCACAGTTGAAAGAACTGTTCCAGGAGCTGGCAGATTTTCTCGATGACGATGATACCGAAGCCAAAGATGTGCTTGAACGTCTTAAATCTCACATATCTGATTCAGGAATTACTCAGCAACTAAACACCATTGAAAACCTGATCGATCAATATGAATTCGAGGAAGCCCTCCTAAGCTTAAAAAAAGTTGCACTTACGATGGACATTTCTATTCTTGAGACAAACAATCTACTCTGATTTCATACAGGGCTCTATCAGCCAACAGTAAAGCCCTGCACGCATCTGCATCTATCCTATCAAATTCCTGTCCGTTCCAATTGAAGTTGTCAATCTACGGATAAAACTGAACAACGTTCGGAAAGTATCTTGAAAATTCTCATTCCTTATTCTATATTAGTATAAGATAAGTAACCATTCACCACCCTCTGCAGGTTATGAATGGGACGTTGCATGCAATGATGTAAGAGCGGTGGCATTTCCACACCAGGTGGAAACAGCATCAATGGATTAAAAAAATTTTGGCAGACTGATATAAAACGACAAAATATTACGAGCTGATTATCCATCTGCATAAAAAAATTGTTCTGAACCGGCATTAAACAAGAGTGAGCAAGGACTGAAAATATGATAGGTCAAATTCCAGGTTATACGATCGAACGACAGCTTTACGCCAGTAACAGATCGATTGTATACCGTGGACTGAGAGACGGGGACGAGGAACCCGTTATCATAAAAACCCATTCACCAGAACTTCCACTGGAATATACACTATCCAGATTTAAATGGGAGTACGAAATTGGGAAACGGTTCGACCATGACAACATCGCCAAATACCAGGCAATAATTTTAGATCCACAACGCCCGGCTATTATTTCAGAAGACTTTGGCGGTGTCAGAATTGCTGACTTACTACCTGAAACAGGTTTTGATTCGAAACAACTGCTGCACGTCGCCATTCAGCTTGTGGAAGGACTAGAAGCAATACAGCAACAGAAAATTGTTCATAAGGATATCAAACCCGCCAATATTATCATCAATGCCGCGACTGACCAAGTGAAACTCATTGATTTTGGGCTGTCATCCCTGCTGGTGCATGAACCCCTTTTGGAGAACCGCTTCACTAGATTTCAGGGGACACCTCAATATTTCTCACCGGAACAGACGGGCAGAATCAATCGGGCTCTCGATTACCGGACCGATTTTTATTCCCTGGGTGTGACGCTGTACGAACTATTAACTGGACGCCTCCCTTTCGGCGCCACTGATCCCCTTGAACTGGTTCACTGTCACATTGCCCGGGTGCCAAATGCCCCCCATAATGTCAAAGAAAACGTTCCTGAAAGTATCTCGGGCATTATCATGAAACTCCTTTCAAAAAACCCCGACGACCGCTATCAAAGCTGCTCCGGACTTAAGGCCGATCTGATAAAATGCCGAGATGAACTGCAAAAAACAGGTCAAATACACATCTTCGATCTGGGGCGGGAAGATTTCACAGAAGGTTTGAAGTTCTCAGATAATTTATTTGGTCGTGAAAAGGAAACCCAGATATTGATGGAAGCACTACATAGGTCTGCATCTGGAGATCCCCAGTTTATCTTGATTTCAGGAAAAACCGGTACTGGAAAAACCACCTTGGCCAACTCTTTACAAGAGTTTGTTGAATATCTACGGTACTATTTTGTCTCTGGTTCGTTTGATTCATCCCTTAATAATACCCCCTTTTCTGCCATCACTCAAGCTCTTGAAAAGCGGGTCCGGCAGCTATTGAGTGGGAAGGAAAAAAACATTGGTCAGTGGAAACAAAAGATGACGAGTGCCGTGGGAACCAATGGGCAAATATTAATTGATATGATTCCCAATCTGGAAAAAATAATTGGTCCCCAACCAGTTGTGGCTCAATTTGCGCCAGAATCAAATAGAGATCGTTTCATCCATGTATTCAAGCAGTTTATTAAAGGGTTCGATCGACCCGGTTCCCCCCTGGTTATTTTCCTGGATGATCTGCAACTTGCTGATCCGGATTCACTTGGTCTGATCAAGCTGTTACTGACGGATCAACCGATTAAGAACTTTCTTTTAATTGGCACTTACCAGGAAAATGAGATCAGTCAGAATCAACAGCTGATAGATTTCCTGGAAATGGGAAAGGCCCACCAGAATGTCGAGATCATCACACTGGAACCGCTAAATATTCAATATTTGACAGAATTTATCAGCACTATTCTTTCTCCAAAATGTGAAAACATCTCGGAGTTGACCCAAACGGTTTACCGGAAAACGGATGGAAATCCTTACTTTGCCAAGGAGTTTCTGAAGAATCTGTACGAAATAGGACTGCTCCATTTTAACAGAGCTCTAAATACCTGGCAAATTGACGTGGAGCGGGTTGAGAAAATCGAAATAGCAGATAATGTGGTGGATTTGTTGGTCAATCGAATCGCCAGTTTTTCAATTGAAGTCAGAAATAGCCTCGGTTTAGCCGCTTGCTTTGGCAGCAGTTTCAATCTCGAGCTGCTGAGAAAACTTGAGGGGAACACCTTGGCAGAAACAGTCGAAACCCTGGCACCAGTTGTAGAAGCTGGAATACTTTCGAGTGAGGATCGCCGCCTCTTCATTTTACAAAAGCAAGGAAAGTCCGATTCTTTCGAAGGCACGAACCCCCGTTTAATTGAGCTTTATTTTTCAAAAACTCGTTTTTTCGAAGCCGCACAATTGCTCCTGAATGAGGAAGATAAATCTGAGACCCATTTGAAGATCGGACGTTTACTCATGGAGCAATGTGAAGGTGAAAATTTTGAAGAAAAGGTGTTTGACATCGTTTCCCATTTAAACAGATCCAAAAAATTAATTCGACAACCCAAAGAAATCGAGAGGCTGGCCAAATTAAATCTGCTGGCCGGGAAAAAGGCCCGGCTCTCGACCGCTTTTGATAGCTCTCTCTCGTATTTTAAGAATGGCATTGAGCTTTTAGATGCAGATGCCTGGCAGAAGAATTATGAACTCAGTCTCGAACTATACTCCGAAGCGTGTTTGTCTGCATTTTTGATGGGTAATACTGATCTGCTGAATAACTATTCGCAAGTGGCCATACAGCAATCAGCATCAACCCTGGACAAAGTAAAGATTTATGAAGCAGTCATCAGCAACTACACATCCCAGGCGAAGTGGGATGATGCATTTATGACCGGCTCAAACGTGCTGAATCTACTGGGAGTCGATATCCCTCACGAACCCAGTGATAGCCTTGTGGAAAAGACATATTTTGAAATCACACATCGGCTTGAAAAATTCAGTTTAGACGATCTACTTAACCTGCCTGCGATGGAAGACCTCTCGAAATTGGCCGCGATGCGCATTCTGAATGCCACTGCGATTGCTGCCCACAATATAAAAACACAGAAACATCACGATTTCAATGTATTAAAAAGAATCGAGTTGTCACTTCAATATGGTATTGCACCAGAGTCTGCTGCCGGATTCGTCACTTTTGCTAATCAATTGATTTCAAGGGGAGAGATTGAGAAGGCCCACCAATTCGGTGAATTAGGTCTGAAAATGGTAGATAAATTCGGCCCGAGGGAGTATCAAGCCAAGGTCATTTCCCAGTTTTACCGATTTGTTCATCATTGGAAAGGGTACATGAAGGACGCTTTGGCGGTCCTGTTGGAAGCTTCTCAGACAGGACTGGAAACTGGATACCCATATATATCCGTTCAAAATGCCTCACTATATTTGGACAGGGCTGAATTATATACTAAAGATCTGTTGAAACGAAAGAAGGAGTGTCTTAAATACCTGGATCTAGCCCGGGAACTAGGGCAGGAATGGCGGGCTGAAGTGTTCCGCATGAATCTACAGAAAGTGGCGATTGAACTTGGTGAGACAGAAGATCCCAGCCTTTTTTGCGGGGACTACTATGATGGCGAAAAAGAGTTGGCAGAGCCCTTCAAAAATATCAATCCAACCAAACTTTGTGTCCTGTATTTTTTCAAATCCTGGTTCGAAGCACAATTCGGCGATCCGGTCAAAGCGCTTGGGTATTGTGAAACGTTAAATCAGCTGTCATTAAATGTTATCGGCAACGGGGACTGGGCATATGCCCGTAATAATGTATTTAACTCCCTGGTGTTGCTAGGAGCTTATCCAGCAGTTGAAGATACAAAAAAGCAGGCGATATTGGATCAGATAAAAACCAACCAGATCGAAATGAAAAAGTGGGCTGAAAACGCCCCTCAAAATTTCAACCATGTCTATCATCGTATTGAAGCAGGTCTTGCAAGCCTAACTGGTCAGGACTATCAGGCTATCTCTTTGTATGAAACGTCTTTGAAACTGTGCCGGGAAAATGAATATCGGTCCGAAGAAGCAAGTGTTAATCTGGAGGCAGCCCAACATCATCTAAAAGAAAATCGGGATCTGATTGCAAGGGCTTATCTGAATGAAAGCTATCGGATTTTTGAACTGATGGGGGCAAAGGCCTATTGTCAAAAGCTGCAGAAGGACTATCCCCAACTCCTGGATAAGCCCAAATATTCTGAGCAAAGCCCCCCAACGCAGCCAGATATCTGGACCGATTCCTCAACCAGCAAAACAATCGCCTCATCAGGCTCTATCGATCCTGGGTCATTGGACCTGGCCACTGTCATCAAAACAACCCAGGCCATTTCCAGGGAAATCGATCTGGATAAATTATTGGATAAAATACTACACATCATCATCGAGAATGCTGGCGCTGAAAGAGGTTTTATTATCCTTGAAACTGACAATGAATTGAAAATCGAAGCATCTATTTCAGCAAACTCAAACCAAATCCGTTTGCTTGAGTCTACGTCCATCGAAGAGAGCAGCGAACTGTCAGACGCAATTGTCCGTTATGTCTATCGAACAGGCGAAAATGTGGTGATTCACGATGCACTCATAGATACTCATTTTTCTCGGGACCCGTATATTCTAAAAGAAAAACCCAAATCAATTCTATGTATTCCAATTAGCCGGCAAAATAAAAAAACAGGCGTTTTGTATCTTGAAAACAATTTAACAACAGCCGCATTTACGGAAAATCGCATTGAACTCCTGCGCATCCTCCTGGTGCAGGCCTCAATTTCTCTCGAAAATGCCAGACTGTTTGAGCAGAGGAAACAAACCGAAGAAGAGATCAGGCACTTGCGTAATTATCTCCAGAATATTGTCGATTCCATGCCTTCGGTGTTAGTGGGAGTCGACAGTGAAACACGAATTACGCACTGGAATAAAGAGGCGGAGAAGGTAACGGGTTTTTCAGAAGCAGAGGCACAGGGGAAAATGATTTCTCAGTTGTTTCCACAAATGACCGATGAAATGGAAAAAGCCAGACAAGCAATCAAGAATAAAACAACCCTGAAAGACGAAAAAGTCCTCTGGCACTGCAATGGAGAGGCGCGCTATGC
>PJEL010003739.1_pt1 | contig 12833 bp, 8 predicted proteins | sample 1853271 | NCBI WGS metagenome assembly PJEL01 (sample SAMN08108733, study PRJNA415343) | Invertebrate metagenome, whole genome shotgun sequencing project. | host: Globobulimina | place: Sweden: Gullmar Fjord | collected 2015-08 | reverse complement strand
ATACAGGGGCCCCGCCGCAGGTAACCCGTGTAAGGGCCTCTTTCACCGACTGGGTAAGCCGCACAGGATTTTCTGTAACCCCTGCCCGCAAAGATCCGCCTGCCCCCGCCATAAACAGTACCGAACAGAGTGCGGGTTCGCAATTTTCGGCGATGCGCTCCACCACCAGTTTTATTTCATCCGGCATCGGTGCCGGGACAGGTTTCAGATCATCATCCAAGACAAACCACGCACTGTCCTGACCTGTTGTCGACACCATCAATAAAGTCATTCCGGGATGCGCTTTTTTTGGATCAACCCTGTCAATAACATCAAGCGGATTGGTAATATTTGTACCGCCCCACCCAGCGCCATGTTCAGCCACCTGAAAATAGCGGCCGGGCGTTGAACGACGGCCCCGCACACGGATACCGGATACCGGCATATCAAGGAACTGTCCCGCCTGATGTTCGGTCAGGACGCCGGTGATATGATCATCAACAACGATGACTTCATCTACTTTACCGTGCCATTGCGGGGCAAACATGCCAATAGTCGCAGAGCCGCAGCCCACCCGCATTCTCTCCTCAATATCACCGTCAATAATGGGAGCTTTTCCTGCTTGGACAATAATCGTTGCCCCGCCTTCAACGCTAAGCTCCACCGGTTTTTTATTACAGAGATCAAGCATTGTATCGCAAGTAACACGGCCTTCTTTTTTGGAACCACCGGTTAAGTGACGGACACCGCCCAAGGATAACATCTGGCTGCCATATTCGGCAGTAGTTACATGCCCAACCTGTTCCCCGTCTGCGTAAACCGCAGCGGTTTCAGGTCCTACATATCGATCTGTGTCAATCTTCACCTTCACGCCGCAATAGCTGAACACGCCTTCCGATACGACAGTCACCGTATCCACACCATCAACCTTCGCACCAACAATAAACGGGGCAGGTTTATAATCAGGATAGGTTGTTCCCGATCCCACTCCCGTGATAATTTTTTCAGCCTTCGGTATCAGATCACCGTTCCATTGCTGACCGGTTTCAAGAAGGGGAACTTGCTGTTCAGAATTTTCGAGGACCACTAAAGGGTCAACGCGGGTCAATATTCCTTCCACATTTGCATATCGGTCGCAGGCCCCGGATTTCCCATCTCTAATGCGGCATAGAACCGGACAGGCATCGCAGCGGATCAATCCACCCTCTTTTGTGTCAGTCATTGCATGGCCTCTTGTCTCTTCAAAGCGGCTTTCAATCTATGCGGCAAAAGTGGCGCTTCGGTGACCCGCACCCCGGTTGCGTGGCGAACTGCCCCAAAAATGGCTGGTGCTGTTGGAACCAGTCCCGGCTCCCCCACGCCTTTTGCGCCATAGGGGCCTAAAGGCTCGGCATCTTCGACAATAAGAACTTCCATCTCAGGCATATCCCCAAAAGTAGGGATCAGATAATCATGCAGATTTTCGGTCACACCCGGAACATATTCTTCCATCAAGGCCAGCCCCAACCCTTGAGCAATACCACCATGTATCTGTCCTTCAACCTGTTGGGGATTAATCGCTTTACCAACATCATGGGCCGCGATAATTTTATTCACCTGTGTCGTTCCCAGTTCCGTATCCACTTCGACTAATGCAATTTGAGCGGCAAAGCCATATGTCGCATAAGGATCACCCTGCCCATGTTCATCAAGCGGTGTTGTCGGTGGATCAAATGTCCCGGTACCGAAAAAGACCATACCTTTTTCATCGGCAGGCAAGCTTGAAAGAGCTATCTCGCGAACACCGGCCCCATCATCAATATATAGAACGCCACCTTGAATATTGAATTTCGCTTCTTCGCTTACATTAGCGTGGCGCAGTATCTGGCTTTTAAGATCCAAGCCGGCCAGTTCAGCGGCTTTACCAGAGACAAAAGTTTGCCGGGATGCGGACGTCTTACCGGCATCCTTTGTAAGATCACTATCCCCCATCACATAGGTAAATTGATCAACAGGAAGCCCTGCGGCATCCGCGCAAATTTGTTGCAAGATGGTGTTGGAACCCTGACCAATATCCACGGCACCATTGAAAAGAGTTATTTTTCCGTCCCGATCAATTCCGACTTCCATTGTTGATGGATTTGAAAGGGACGTATTGCCGATGCCATACCACATAGCCCCCACACCAACACCCTGGCGTTTCACACCATCGTTTCGTCCGTTAAAATCTTCGGCTTCTTCAAGAAGAGAATGCCATTTGTTTTTGAGGACTTCCAGACAAGGTCCCATACCTGCGCTTGCTTTCAAAATCTGACCGGTTGAGGTGGGCTCACCAACTTTGATCGCATTGATCAGACGGATTTCCAGCCGGTCCATACCGAGTTGTTCAGCCAAATCATCCATCATGGTTTCATGAGCGATTGCCGCCTGCGGCACCCCGAACCCTCTAAAGGCCCCCGCTGGCGGTCCATTCGTAAAAACACCGCGCCCGGTAATATGCACATTGGGAACAAAATAAGGGCCGCTGCCATGCACAGGTACACGCCCAGCAACAGTTGGCCCCCAGGACGCATAAGCCCCAGTATCAAAATCAGCAGTCATTTCAGCGATCAGCAATTTGCCATCTTTATCCGCCGCAAACCGGCAGGAAATTTCAGACGGATGGCGTTTTGTACTCGCCGCCATACTTTCCGGTCGCTCATACACATAAGCGACAGGACGGTCATATTTCATGGCGGCAACAGCCAATATGGGCTGTATGGACACATCAAGTTTGCCGCCAAAACCACCACCGCAGGCCGTTGGTACAACCCTCACCCGTTCTTTATCGATTTGCAAGACACTGGCAATTTCATCCCGGTCCATATGAACGGCCTGTGTGGTGGCATGCACCTCAACGCGGTCGCCAACCCGCTGTGCCCAACCCGCTTCAGGTTCAATATAGGCATGTTCAACAAAACGGGTTTTGAACGATCCATTGCTGATTGCGGCGGCCCCCAGTAACCCATCGCCGATATTTCCTTTATCAACCGTGCCTTCGATCAGGATGTTTCCGGGTTTGTCTTCATGTAGCTGTAATGCTGTGGCATCCATTGCCGCGTGCACACCAATAACCGGATCCAATGGTTCAAAAACAACGGATAAATCTTCCAGTGTGATTTTGGTAATTGCCTCGCGCGTTCCAACCACTGCAACAACCGCATCCCCGCGATAACGCACAAGCCCATCGCTTAAGACAGGCTGATCCTTTCCAACCGGGTAAATGCCAAACCGGTTAAAGGGAATATCCTGAAAAGTCAGAAAATCGGTTATGCCATCAAACTCGTTCACCTTAGCCCGCAGATCACCCATCCCAACCCTTGCCAGCGCATGGGGGGATCGAAGGATACGCACCCAAAGGGCATCTTTGGGAATGCCATCGGCACCATATTTTTCAGACCCATTGAGTTTTTCAATCGCATCCACTTTTGTGATGGAACTACCCACCGCGGATCCTGCCGCTGGGCTTTCTCTGGTATCCGGCGAGGATATATCGAGGATTGCGTCGACGATTTTCTGATACCCCGTACACCGGCACAAAACCCCGCCCAAGGCATCCTCAACGGTCTCTCTTGAAGGGTCGCTGTCTTTGTTCAGTAAACTGGTTGCGGCCATAAGCATACCCGGCGTGCATATGCCACATTGGGCGGCACCGTGCCGTGCAAAGGATTTTTGCAAATCACTCAGCGTGCCTTTTTCGGCAAGCCCCTCAACCGTTGTCACTTGTCGCCCTTCCGCTTGAATAACCGGCGTCAGGCAGGCGCAAACCTGTTCCCCATCCACAAGAACTGTGCAGGCACCACAATCCCCTGCATTACATCCAACCTTGGTTCCGGTGAGAGACAAATCATCCCTTATGACCTCTGATAGGCGTTTAACCGGTGGAACCTTTAAAGCGTGGGATTGACCATTTACATTCAGAAAGATTTCAGCCGTCATGTTCATGCCTCCACTCTTCCAGCATTCGCCGGACAAGTATTTTAGGCATATCACGCCGGTATTCTGCTGTAGCCCTCACGTCATCTATTGGCGAAAGATTTTCAAAATGCATATCATCAATCAGGGAGACGAGATCTGAACTGAGATCAGCCCCCAACAGAATATCCTCCAATTGCGGTAATCTTTGCGCCACTTCAGAACAGGCACCCACCGCAATTTTGCAATCGATAATTCTATTCTTTTCATCCCAGCTTACAGTCCCGCCAACCATCGCCAATGAAATAACAAGATATTTGCGCGATCCCAATTTAAGGAAGCTGCCTTTTGACCGCTTGTCGTCCAATTTCGGAATATAAAGGGCTGTCAAAATATCTGATGAGGATAAGTCAGTGCGCCGGTTTCCAAGAATAAACTCGCTCAAGTCTAGCCGCCTTAACCCTCGATGGTTTGTGATTTCAACTTCTGCGCCTAGACAGAGCAAAACAGGGACACCATCCGCAGCGGGGGACGCATTACACAGATTCCCGCCAATTGTTCCAGAGTTTTGAATTTGCCGACCGCCAATGTCACCAGCCGCCAGTTTCAATCCGTCAAAATAACGCGGTAGAGGCGCCTTGATGATATCAGACCAGCGGGTCGTTGCCCCAATCCTCCAACACTCACTCAGGTTTTCTATTCCCGATAAGGCATTAATTGCTGTAACGTCCAAAATATCATCATCCAGTGGTTTTCCCACTTTTGCCGGATAATAATCAGTACCACCTGCCAGAATTTTCAACTCTCTATTTGCGAGCAGATCGGTCGCCTCTGACAGTTCTTGTGGCCGAAAATAATCTCCCATATATCTCGGACCTTATTTTTGTATGTATACAAACAATATTGGAGAATTCACCCCATATGTCAAGCACGGCAATTAAGATTTTACTGAGATACAGTTGCTAAAGGAAAGCACTACGAAATTAATGCTTCTATTCTGTCACAACTCATAATAAAACCGCAATAATAACAGGTAATATTCGAAGCTGCTTTTGACAGGTTACAGAGGTAATGGCAGAGATTAAACTAGAAAAAAGCTGGCTTGCTGAATTGGAGCCGGAATTTAGCAAAAGCTATATGAAGTCTTTGCGGGAATTTCTTGCTGCGGAGAAGAAAGCTGGAAAGATTATTTACCCTGACGGAGATAATATTTTTGCCGCTTTTAATCATACGTCATTTGGAAAAGTGAAAGTCGTTATTCTTGGTCAAGACCCCTACCACGGACCGGATCAGGCACATGGGTTGAGTTTCTCTGTTCGAAAGGGTGTGCGTACGCCGCCTTCTTTGCAAAACATTTATAAAGAACTGAACCGGGATCTATCAATGCCCATCCCAAAACACGGTTTTCTTGAAAATTGGGCCGATCAAGGGGTGTTGCTGTTGAACAGTGTTCTAACCGTCGAACAAGCACGCGCAGGATCGCATCAGAAAAAAGGATGGGAGACCTTTACCGATGCCGCTGTTTCTGCGCTGAATGAACATCGGAGTAATCTTGTCTTTCTCTTATGGGGAAGTTACGCACAGAAAAAAGGGAACGTTATTGATCGGAACAAACATCTGGTCCTGACCAGCCCACACCCCTCTCCTTTGTCAGCCCATCGCGGTTTTCTGGGAAATGGACATTTTTCTGAAACAAACACCTATCTACAAAAAACGGGTCAATCCGCAATTGACTGGTCCCTTTCGGACTAAGGTTTAGGATATTACTATGATCAATTCCTTTTTTGATACTATGCCACGCATCATCGGTCATCGGGGTGTTCGGGGACATGCACCTGAAAATACCTTAAGTTCGATCAAAAAAGCGGCCCAAATGGGGATAACGTCAGTTGAAATCGACGTGACGGTTACCAAAGACAATCAGACAGTCATCTTTCATGATCTGGAACTCGATCGCTGTACTAATGGAGAAGGCCCAGTTCTTCTAAAAACCCTTGAGGAGATTAAAAAACTGGATGCCGGTAGTTGGTTTTCAGATGAGTATAAAGGGGAACAAATCCCAAACATGGCAGAGGCCCTGGATTGCATCATCGATTTGAAAATGAGCCTCAATCTTGAGGTGAAACCTTGTCTAGGCTGGCAGATCCCAACAGCGGAAATTGTTGGCGAACAGCTACGGCATTCACCGTATGATTCCCTGCCGATCCTTTTATCCTCCTTTGACATTGAGACACTTGTCGCCATTGGCGATATCCTTCCGGAATTACCCCGTGGTTACCTGACTGAGACCGTGCCACTTGACTGGGAAAAACGTCTGCATGATGCAAGAGCGGCCAGCCTGCATTGCCAGGGAGAGTTTGTTACAGAAGACATCGTCAAATCTATTCAGGGTGCCGGGTTTAAATTTCTGGTCTATACCGTGAATGATCCCGAGTATGCAAAGCAGCTACTTGACTGGAATGTCGATGCGATTATCACCGACTATCCAGACAGGCTTTTTCCACTTCTGAAATAACTTTATCCAAAGCCTTGTGATGTCAAGGCGAATATCTGATCGGGGAACGAGAAATCACTTTGATCCGCAGGAAGAACCATAATCGGCGCTTCCTCTTCACGCTCAAAACCTATCCGGATCATTTCATCCATAAAGTCCGTTTGATTTGGCAGCGTGTCCAGATGAATAGCTTCTTTGTGATCTAAAGACAGCATTTGACACAATGCCGCGGCTTCTTTTGCGGATCTAGCAACAACAGGACCAATAATCGTCATACCTTTACGGGGATAGGAAAAAGCATAGCCCTTGAGCAACCCGTTTTCTTCATCATACAGAGCGATATTTGCGCCCGCTGCCTCCAGCAAAGTATCGATGACATGTCCACGATCTGCGCCGAAAGCAACTGTATCGAATTGCTTAATCTTCTCAACCTGATCCGTCGAAATCGGTTCAAAACGATATCCCGGCAAGGCTGGATGCGGTAACTGTGGTGCCGTCTCTGCCAAAATCAGTTTTTGACACATCCCCACAGTTTGATAACCACGCTTTTCGTAAACGGGCTTCCCATCGGAGGAGGCTATCAATCCAATAGGTGTGGTCTTCCGGCCAAGGCTGTCTTCAGCAGCACTGATCACGCGGGAAGCAAAGCCCAATCCGCGATACTTTTCCTGGACAACAACAACACCGATAAAAGCGGTATTTGGACCATAGTCAAGAATGGTGGTGATCGCTGCCAGATGCGTATCCTCGACGAACAGACAAAAAGTCTGTCCCGCTTCTAGCAGCATCCTCCAGTAATTTTCCGTATAATACCACTCGACCCCATCGGTGAGCGCCATCAGATTATCCAGATCATCCAAATTTGCCAGGCGAATTTCAAATTCTTGAGTTACCATGCGCAGGCCCCTCTATAAACTTTTGGCTGGATCAAAGCCTTTACCGGCTTTGTCTTTCTTTTTTGCTTTTTTTTCAGCTTTCAACGCACTTTCCCGTTCTTGAACAATAGGATAAGCCACGGCTGTTATCAGCGAATTTATGCGCCTTAAATCACTCAGCAGCCCCAAATGCATGGCACTGGATTCTTCATCCATATTCCCATCGCGCCGCAATCGCTCAAGATGAGCGTTCACCGCTTTATGCTCACGATCTCGCAGACTCTGCTTTTGCTGAATAAGGGAGGTAGCTTGCGCATTTTCGCGCGTTAAGAACACACTGAAAGAGAGCTTCAGATTGGCGAGCGCCATTGCAAACAAACGGTTATGATCTTCGATATCCTGCTTGGAAAATGAAACCTGAATTTTTGAACTTCTCTCCACCAGATCGGCCATATTGAGAACGATGATATTCCCCACATGCTCCAGATTGGTGGTGAAGGTCATAATGTCGGTGCAGCGTTTCTCGTCTTGCTCATCAAGACTTTCCCGGCCAAGTTCGGTCAAGTAGCTTTTAATACCGGCATTAAATTCCTTGATGATTTCATCTGCTTCTCGAATTTTACCAAGCAAAACACTATCATTTTTCTGAAATGCAACTTGTAGATCCCGGAACATTTTCTCTAAAATATCGCCCATACGCAACGTATCACGCACGGCATTGGCCATTGCTAGCTGCGGGCTTTCAAGGGCCGCTTTATCAAGATGCAATGGGCGAAACGCATTTGAATCACTGGTTGTTTTTTCCGGGATCAGCTTTTCCGTCAGTCGGCCAAGCGGTCCTGTAAAGAAGATAAAAAAGGCAGCAAGGCCGAGATTAAAGAAAGTATGGAAATTAACAATCTGACGCGCAGGATCAGCTTCCAGTTTAGCAAGCTCAGGCCCAACAAATCCGATGAAGGGGAGAAGAACAACCACACCGGTTAGACGGCAAAGTAAATTACCCAGCGGTGGTCGGCGGGACGCCTCATCCGCATTCAGCGTTGCCAGCACGGGCGGTAATGCGCCACCCAGATTTGCGCCTAATATCATGGCAAGAGCGACATCGAAAGGAATGCCGCCGGTTGCGACCAGGGTTAACACAAACAATACTGTTGCAAGACTGGAATGCGCAACGAAGGTAATCAGCGCACCGATAATAACGGTCAGAACCGGCTCCCCGGCTAGCGAGCTAAAGACAAACTGCGCAACCTCTGAATCCCGGATAGCTCCAGATGCGAGGACCAATAATTTCAAGGCAGTCAACATCATGCCGAGGCCGAGCATTATACGTCCAAAGTTTTTTGCACGTGTCGATTTAGCCGTTGAATGGCGAACAAAACCAACAAACAAAAGAACTGGCGCGAGCCAGGAAAGATCAAAGCTCAATGCCTGGGCGACAAGTGTTGTTCCAACATCTGCGCCCAGCATGACCGCGATACCGGCCGACGCGGCAACAAGGCCTCGGCCGGCAAAGGAAGCCGTGAGCAGTGCTGTTGCCGTACTGCTTTGCAGCAGCATGGTAACCCCGAGACCGCCCAGAAAGGACTTAAACCTATTCTGTAAACTGAAATTCAGGATTTTCCCAAGCTCCCGGCCAAAGGCACGGGTCACACCAGTATTGACCATTCTCAGGCCCCACAGCAGAAGGGAAACTCCGCCAAGTAAACTTATCAGTACAGTGGTTGCGTCCAATTTCTTCCTATTTCACTCCTTCGGGCGGTGCAAAATTTTTCACCCCCATGATTTCACAGCTTTCTTTCACAGCCTTTACAACACCTTCCATCACATGGTGATCCAATAGACCGATACAACCAACTCTGAAGCTGTCTGCTTCGGTCAGTTTTCCGGGATAAATGATAAATCCACGAGATTTGATTTCATCGTAAAAACGACCAAATTCAAAATTCGGGTCATTGGGACTGAAAAAGGTGGTGATAATAGGCGATAACCACTTATTTTCCAAGAGGGTTTCGAAGCCAAGATCCCGCATACCGGAAACCAGCACATCCCGGTTTTTTGTGTATCTGGCAAGGCGGCCTTCAACACCGCCTTCTTTTTCATGCAAGTGCAGGGCTTCAAGGAAAGCAACAACCGTATGGGTCGGCGGTGTAAATCGCCATTGGCCCGTTTTGTTCATGGTGGCCCACTGGTCATGAATATCAAGGCTCAAGGAATGGCTATTGCCTTTTGCCGCCTCCAAAGCTTCTTTTTTCGCCAAGATAAATCCAAACCCCGGGACACCCTCAATGCATTTATTTGCTGACGACACCATGGCTTCAAACGGAATATCCGCAACGTTCAACGGCACTGCGCCAAATGCACTCATGCTGTCGACAATCAGTTTACGGCCCTGTTTGATAACAACATCAGAAATACCCTGCAGCGGATTGAGGATACCGGAACTGGTTTCGCAATGCACGACAACCACATGAGTGACGTCCTGATGTTCATTCAATAACGCGTCAACTTCTTCTGGCATCGGAGGGAGATAATCCCCTTTATCCAGAACCACATAATCCCGACCAATATAATCCAGCGTTTTTGCAGACCGTTTGCCATAGGCACCGTTCATCAGGATCAGAGCTTTGCCATCTTTTGGAATGAAGGACGCGAGCGCCGCTTCAACGGAAAAAGTACCGCTTCCTTGCATCGGAACACAATCATAGGCACCAGTCCCGCCGCACATAGCAATAAGGCGGGTTCTGATCTCAGCGGTTATTGCTTTGAAATCATCATCCCACGACCCCCAATCCTTCAGCATCGCCGCTTTCGTAGAGACAGCCGTGGTGAGTGGTCCGGGTGTTAAAAGATAAGGTTCTTCGCCAACTGGGAAGACGCCCTCAGTTGTAGAAAATTCTTTCATCGAAACAGCGTGCTGGGTCAAATCCCTTCTCCTTCATTAGGGGATAATGTGCTTGTTAATCCCATATGGCGCGCACCTTATCGATAAGTCAAATTGCTATTTATAATCCAATATATCAGTTCAAATTATAGAACGATTTACTGTCTTGTGGACACATCCCGAATGGCATCTTCCAGAACATCCAACGCGAAATCCATCTGCTCCCGGGTTGTGATCAGAGGCGGTGTTAATGTTAAGACATTCCCCATGGTCGTCTTGAAACTGAGACCATTATCAAAGGCACGATACAGGATTTCTTCCGCCGCATCACTGGCGCCTTTTTTGCTGTCCCGGTCTTCCACCAGATCAATTCCCAGCAAGAAGCCGCGTCCACGCACATCACCAATCAGGTCATATTTTGACTTCATGTCAAACATACGTTCCAAGGCGTAACTTCCTATTTTTTCTGCATTTTCAACTAATCCATCATCTTCGATAATCTGAATAGTTGTGAGAGCAGCCCGTGTTGTTACGGGGTTTTTTTCATGGGTATAATGACCAATTGCATAGTCTCCCAAAACATCTAGATCAGGATGGCAAAGGGTTGCCGCAATGGGCAAAATTCCGCCGCCCAGCGCTTTCCCCATGACCAGAATATCAGGCACAACGTCATCGTGATCACAGGCAAACATACGCCCGGTTTTCCCAAGACCAGTCGGGATTTCATCAAAAATGAGGAGAGCGCCAGCTTCATTGCAGGCTTCCCTTATCGCTTTCCAGAACCCTTTCGGCGGATTATAGGGAACAGCTCTTGCTGGCTCCGCAATAACAGCTGCGACATTACCTTCTTTTTCCAGAACGTAGCGCACCATGTTGGCACATGTTGTTTTACAAAGACTGAGGTTCGGCTCCCCACTTGCGTCCACTTCGTACCCATAAGGACAACGATAACAGGCAAAGGGTGCGACATGTTCAGTGCCCGGAAGCAATGGGCCTATCGCCTGCCCCCTGAACAATTGTTCCCCGCCAATACTGGAAGCGCCAAATCCTGCGCCGTGAAAAGCATCCCAAAAGGAAACGGTTTTAAACCGGCCTGTTTTTGCACGGGCGACTTTTAATGCCATTTCAATGGCATCTGAACCGCCGGTGGCAAAAAGAACTTTTCCAAGATTCCCCGGTGAAATCTCTTTCAATTTTTCTGCAAGTTCAACCGCAGGCTCACAGGTAAATCTGCGCGGCGCAAAAGGTAGATCTTCCATTTGGCGGGTGATGGCTTCCTTTAACCTTGGATGCCCATAACCGATATGATGAACGTTGTTACCATGAAAATCGAGATACTTGCGTCCCTGCCCATCAATGATATATGCGCCTTCTGCGCCCTTGATCGTGTTCAAGCACGGTGTTGAAACAGATTGATGCAGAAATACCTTTTCATCCCGCTTCAACAATTCACGGGATGCATCATTGATGTTGCCTTTTGCCCACGCCTTTCTTCGGGGAGAGAAATTAACGTCCCCTTCGGACTGGTGCGGCCGTGCAGAAACTGCGGCCTTCAGGTTTTGAGGCAACTCTGTCATTAACGAGCCCTCCAGGCCTGAGTGCTTCGCGCAAGTCCTCTGGTCAATAAGGCATGAAGTATACGGACACCCGCTGATGTTGTCACAATGACCATACACATCGCAGCGGCCGGTGCGACGTCTCCAGCATCATCCATATTCAGCGCAGCCACAGAGGCCAGTGTCGTATCACTTGAATACAGGAAGATGACAGCCGAAACAGTTGTCATCGCATTGACAAACAGATAAATCGAGATATCCAGAATAGACGGCAAACATACCGGGATAGTGACTCTGATAAAGGTCCGGAAGAACGGCACTTTTAAGGAATCCGAAACTGTCTCAAATTCCGGGTCCATCTGTTTTAACGCGGTCATCGCAGTCAAATGGCTGACTGTATAAAAGTGGGCGATGGTAACAATCACCAATATTGGCATAGTACCGTAAATAATCTCCAGTGGATTATCCGGGTGATTGAAGAAGAAGATGTACGCAAGGCCCAACACCATTCCCGGAACGGCCATAGGGATCATGCAAAGGAACTGGATCAATCCACGCATAAATTTGAAGCCCTTGGATTTTTCCACCATATAAGCACCGGTAAAAATCACCACGGTTCCGATAACCGCTGTATAGGCAGCCATTCGAAGGGAATTATAGAAAGACCCCCATCCACCGCCATCCATGACGTCAAAGTCATAGTTAGCCAAGGAGAGTTCAAGGTTGTAGGGCCAGAAAGTCACGAAGGACGCATAAGCAGCCATGCCAATAATGCCGATAATCATGATGCTGATCAGGCAGCAATAAACGAAGAAAATCTTATTGAAAACGGCGTGGGGTTTGGGCTCATACGGCACGGCTCGTGCCGTCAACATGGCGACTTGTTTCCGCTGAACAAACCGATCAACCGCAAAAGCAAGAATAGCCGGAAAAAGCAGAACAACACTGACCACAGCGCCCATTTCAAAATTTTGCTGACCGATAACCTGTTTGTAAATGTCGGTTGCCAGAACATTATACTGGCCGCCAATAACCTTCGGGATACCGAAATCGGTGATGACCAATGTAAAAACAACAAAAATAGCGCTGATCAAACCATACTTGATACCCGGCAA
>PJEL010003738.1_pt1 | contig 12835 bp, 11 predicted proteins | sample 1853271 | NCBI WGS metagenome assembly PJEL01 (sample SAMN08108733, study PRJNA415343) | Invertebrate metagenome, whole genome shotgun sequencing project. | host: Globobulimina | place: Sweden: Gullmar Fjord | collected 2015-08 | reverse complement strand
CAATACTGTTGTCAACCATAAGCCCTAATCTTATCACTAAACCTGCAATTGACATTTGGTGCAACACGCCGCCGTATATGCCAAATATGGCGATAGCAGAAAGTGCAATAGCGGGAATAGTTAAGGTGACAACAAAGGCGACCTTTTTTGACATTAATAAAAATAGCACTAAACCAACACCAATACTGCTGTAGAAAAGTGATAACGCGAGATTGTTACGGCGTTTTTCAGTCCATTCAGGTTGAAAGAAAACCGGCTTAATAAAGTAATCGCTCTGCTTATTAAGTTCATCTACTTTTGCTAATAAAGCATCGCCAAAGTCTGTTACACGCAAGGTGTTTGGCGGAACAACAACGGATAGTCCAATGCTTTTTCTGCCATTTAACCAGAAGCTACTTTGTTCGATGGCTGGGGAAGTGGTGCGTATTGTTGCAATATCCTTAAGCGTGACAATTTTGTTGTCAACAGTACTTATTTCAACCGCTTTCAATTTTTCTATGTTGTCGATGCGAGTTAGTGACGCAATATTACTTTGATAAAGCTGGCCTTTTAATACCCCGATGTTTTTTAATGAGTTGGCTTCTGCAATTTGGTTGGCAATGTTTTCGGGAGAAATACCTAGCTCTAACATGGATGCTTGCGAATAATTTACTTCTATTTGTTCTCCTGGATCGCCAATCAGCGCTATTTTTCGTACGGCCGCCAATTTATATAATTCGTCTCGAACGTATAGTGCGTAGCGCCGGGTATCTTGCAAAGATTTGTTAGATGCTATTGTCAGTACAACGCCAGCTGTGTCTTGAATACGATCGTCGAGTGACAATTCGGAAACTAAATGACTGTATTTTGACTGTGCTTCAGCCACTTTTTCTCGTACACGTTGCCAAGCTAATTCAGTGTTGTAAATAGTTTCTCGTAGCTCAATATCGACAACGGCGGTTCCGTCTGAAGCTTCAGAGGAAACCCGATCAATGCCGTCAACACTCGCCAGTAGCCGCTCAAACGGCTGCACTATAGTATCTTCAATGGCGCTTGCAGACATGCCCGGTGCAATGATGGTGACATTACCATTACGGTAAGGAAAGAATGGGTCTTCTTGTTCGCTAATGTTAAACCAGGTAAATACGCCAACAAGGCTAATAATGATCACTAAACCGAAAATTAGGCGCTCTTGTAAAAACCAGAATTTATGCTGTTGCTGCGACATAGTTGGCACCTAAAACTCATATAAGTTGACAGGTAATGACACGTCATTACCTACTAATATTTTGCTATCAGCGGCTAATTTTGCGCTGATGAGAATGTTTTGATTATTCATCGCTAAAATTGAAACTGGAATGTGACTAAGGTTTTCAGCGGCCTTAATGATGTAGGGCGTGTTATTAGCACCATAACGTATGGCTCGATAGTCGACGTTATAGGCTAAAACACTTTCACCGACATAATTTAGAATTACGCGTAGACCAACCACTTCAGGTATTGATGAATTTAGCTCAAAGGTAATGGTATGTAGGCTGATATCATCTGCAGTGGGCAGTGCTTTCTCTATTACGGTAGCGCTAAGTTTTTCACCGGTTGCAGGTATCTGTATTTGGTAGCTTTCGCCTAATTTAATCGCAACGGCTGTGGTTTCAGGTATCGAAAAGCTGACCTTTTGTTTACTTGTTGACTCAAAACGAAAAACAGCTTCGCCGGGGCTAACAAAATCGCCTTCTCGCTTATAAATTTTCGCCACAATACCATTACTTTTCGCTCTAATTACGGTCTCAGCAAACTCATTGTTAGCTTGAGACAGCATAGCTTTTGCCTCATTTTTAGTTTGTTTAGCAATGTTATTATCACGTTGTGCTTCATCAAGTATTTGCTGAGAAATTAATTTTTTATCAAATAGAGCTTTATTTCGCGTTAGTGTTTGTTGACTAAGCGTTAGTTCGGCTTGGCTTTTCATTAATACAGCATCGGCTTGCTGTAATTTTTCAGCCAAAATAGGTGAGTAAAGCTTGGCGATTAAATCGCCAGATTTTACACTTTCTCCGTCTTTGATATTTAGTTGTATTATTTTTCCAGACTCAAAAATAGTTTCATTATATGAGTTAATACCTTTAACAATACCGTGAAATTGTCTTTTTTTTCTATGCACTGTTTGCTCAAGCGCTACAGTATCTAACTCTGCTGCTACGTTATATATTTTCACTTGAGTGCTGTTAGACTCAGCAAGCGGCTTGCTAGCCGCTTTATTGTTATGATCACTACAAGCTGATAATGCGAGCAACACTACGAGTATTAGCGCACTAAATTGAAGTGATAATGGCAAGTGGCCTCTATTAAAAAACATACATATAACCCAGTATTACGTTGGCACTACCTGATGCATCAATCAGTGGGCTATCTTTGATTTCACTACCGTATGCAGTGTAAGAAGCGTAAGTAATAAAGTTATGATGTTGGCCTACTCGCCAATTCGCCTGAACACCTATTTCGGCGTTGGTCGTTGCTTCGCCAAGATAAAGCGCACGATTTTGAGTAACTTCGTTGGCATGAACACCGTAGTAATAATCAATAATGTCTTCGCTTTGCCGAGTCAATGTAAGATAAGGTTTTATGCTGTAAGTTTCAAAGTTATATGATTTTGAATACGTTAGGCTCAGCTCATTACCTTTATGCTCGTTTGTTGCATCAGTAACAAGTTGAGCTGAAAAGTCACCAAAACTTGTTTCGTAATCTACTGACAAGCCTAAATCAAATGAGCCTGAACGCTCTTCCATGCCAAGAAAGATCTCGCTGTCATCTTCCTCAAAGCCATCAAATCGTAGTTGACCGGTAAAACTAAAGGTTAGGGCATTCATTTCAGTCAGTTTGTAACTAAAATTAGGGCCAAGTAACTGGAAATTCTCAGTTTGATAGTAAATTACTGGTACTGGCGTTACTTCGTTACTTACACCTATATAGCCTTGGTCACTAATCACTGCGCCTAAACCTAAGCCCCAACGACTTTCTGGCTTTTCAGCGAACGCTGTGGTGCTAGCGGTAAGTAACAAGGTAGCAATGAATTTATTCGATATCATATTTTTACTCCAATAAGGTTTTGGATTGTGGTGTTGTTCAGAATGTCGTCATTATGAAGGGAGATGCTTTCTCGAAACTTACAGCGAGGAAACAAAGTAAGAGATCTTGTAAGATTGCAGTAAGAAAGCTGGGAGATAAAAAACCTTAAGCATAAAAAAAGATGCCTAAAGCATCTTTAATTTTATGTAGCACAGAGTATAGCCAAGCGTACTCGATACATTGTGATAATAAATAATACCGATTAGATGACTTGCATAATCGTAAACATTAGCTGCCTAGTTTCATCTATAAATGATATTTATTACTTCGCAAAATGTGCATAGAGCGTTCTTTTCACTTTTACAAAAAATTTAATAGGCTTGCTCCAAATCAACCATATCATTAGCGACTATATTCTCTTTATTTTTATTCTGAATATAGTCCATCAAATATTCTGCGTCTTTCCAGACACCACCAAGTGTTGCAGAGCCTCGGGTATATAGCCAAGGTAGGCCAATAAAGTATAAGCCTTCAACATCACGACTTACTCCGCGATGATTACTTGGGTAGTTCATTTCGTCAAAAGTGATATTTTCAATCCAAAAAAAGTTAGGCTTAAACCCTGTCGCCCAAACAATATTCTTAATATTGCTAATGCTACCTTTTTGAAATTTTATACTGGTTTTATCTGCAGATAAGGTTCTACCAACATGAATAACATTCTTCTTTGCTAACAGGGATTTTACATCGGTACCAATTACAGGTTGCACACCTTTACTTAGCCATTTGCCAATTTTGCTATCGCGGGTAACGGATAAAAAGCCAATTTTGGTAAACCACCACCATAAGGTTTTGCCTAAAAATGACTGTGGAATAGCGGTGATTTTATCAGTGCCTGAGAAGTAGGTGGTACGGCCAGTTTCTGCTATTTCAGATAAAATTTGTACACCAGAATCGCCAGCACCTACCACTAAACAATCGCCATCTTGCAATTGCGCTGGGCTTTTATAGTGCTCGCTGTGTAATTGGGTAATATTTTCAGCAATATCAACGTGGCAAGGCGGTGTAAAAGGAGTATGAAAAGGGCCCGTGGCAATAATAACTTGCTTCGCTTGATAACTTCCCGTTGCACTGGTTATTTCAAAAATGCCATCTACTTTCTTAATTGAAGTCACTTTTTGATTAAACTCGATGGGAAGAGAGAATTGTTCAACATAACTCTTTAAATAATCTGCCACTTCATATTTATTAGGGTAATAACCTTTAGGGAATGGAAACTTCATTCCTGGAAGATGGTTGTATTCTGTCGGAGTAAATAACTTTAAGGAGTCCCAACGTTTTAGCCAAGGGGCTCCAACATGTTCATTAGCATCTAAAATCAGGTAATCTTTATTGTTTTTGGATAAATTATAAGCGATTGATAGCCCAGATTGTCCTGCGCCAATGATGATAAATTCTTTCATGAAGTCCAGTTAAGTTAATACATTTATTAATATGCGGCGCATTCTAACAGATCACAGTATAAATTAGTTAGAGTTCTAAAGGTTTTTGTTGTGTGGTGCGGCTTATTTAACTTTGATGCCAGGTAGTTGTTGCCTTTGCGGTATTGATACTGTGTAGAGTTCTAATGAAAGTGTAAAGGTTGATGTAAAACTATATTTACATATTTACAGGGCTTGCGCTATTTTCAATGTCTTTGCCGATGTAAATAATCTGAATTCTGGATAAGCAGCACATGCTCAATACTTCCTTTTCACCCATTTTCAGCGTTAAAACGTCGATAAATAGCCCGTTATTCATAAACGTTGTGCCTTGATAATGGAATAAAATGAAGCGTGGGTGGTGCTTACTGTGGTGTTAAGCTTGCTATAATCTTCGCTTAATCACTTAAGTTATTGATTAAATTGAATATCAAATACTCATTACCCAGAGTTCAGATTAAATATAAAGTTGAAACTGTTTGATGAAATAGCAGCTAAAGTATTAATACTATTGCAAATTAGTAATATTTTGGCATAAAGTAAGTAAAGAAAAATGTTGTATCGCTAACGTAAAGTAATTACCCGAGGCAAGGTTTTTGCAAAGAGTTGGGCATTAACGAGCTTTCAATTTAATGGGGACTTTTGTTTTTGGGGGAAGGGAGTTTTTGTCTCATAACTTAATGAAAGCTGCGTGTAATCAACGATTCATATAATTTACCTATACTATTGACTAGCGGTATTTATTGCATTTATATACAATTAGTTTTCAATCACTCTATTGCAGATGACTTATTCATATAAAGGATTTTGATGTGGCAACTATTTTAAATCTTAACCATGAATCACAGATGTTAAGTTACTTAAGTGCTTACCATTGTTTTGGTCGCTCAGCGACTAATGCTGATACTGCTATTGATGCACCTGAAATATCTCGACTGCACGCTATAATTGAGTGGATAGACGAGCAATATGTTATTCGCGATATTAGCAGTAATGGCACTTGGGTTAATGACACTAAGTTAGTTAAAGACAACGCTCGAATATTAGATGTAGGTGATAAAATTTATTTTGCTCAAGCTGGAGCGCATGGCTTTATAGTACAAGAACTTAGTGCTCCACAGAATATGTTGCTTGCAGTTGACCAATTAACAACTAATACAACTCAAAGTCCTATTATTTTGAGTGATTCCAATATATTGCCTTCAACTGAGCAGCCAGAAATTGCATTATTTTATGTGCCCAGTACAGATCAATGGTATAAAGAATATCTTGATGACGCAGCAGGTGTTGCTTATTCTGTATCCGATTTAGACATCATAAATTTCGCTAGTCAAAGCTGGCAGCTCAAGTTAAATAGTCCGACAGAAAATACTGCTCAGTTGGCTAAACCTAAGTTATTAGCTCATCAAATTAAGTATCGCTTTAATTTAAGCCAAGATGAAGAAACGACTGAACTGACCATTACCGCTAACGATGAAGAGTTTTATTTGTCTGATAGAGCGCACCATTATTTGGTGCTAAGTTTAGCGAGAGATCGTGATGAAGATGCTAGAAAAGGTATCGATGAATATAACCAAGGTTGGCGCTTGCGTGAAACCATCGCTAAAGATCTTGGAGAAGATATGCCATTTGTTAACACGCATGTTTTTCGAGCTAAACGTCAATTTGTAAGCACGCTTAATGATACTTGCGATGGTGACGTACTTATTGAAAAAAAAGGTAATAAAATACGTTTTGCGGGGAGCTCATATCGCATCTATCAAGGCAATAAGTTGATAGTGAACCGCGGACAAGAAAAAGTATCACTTACGGTCATGCATGGATAAGAGTTTACCGCATTATACCCGTGAACGGTTATTGGGCGAAGGGGGCATGGGGAAGGTTTACTTAGCTACTGATAACCAGTTACAGCGTCAAGTAGCAATTAAAGAGTTAACTTCGCCAACAAAAAAGCAAACACAGGATGAAAACGTTAATCTTGCACTCAAAGAAGCGCGTTTATTAGCGCGTGTTAACCACCGCAATATAATTCAAATTTATAATATTCATGAGCAAGATGGCAAAACATCTTTAATCATGGAGTATTTCAAAAGTAAAACCCTAACACAATTTCAAAATGAAACGATGACCACACTCGTTCAGAAATTAGATTTACTCGCGCAATTAGCTGCAGGGTTAGCGCAAGCTCACCATGATGGTATTATACATTGTGACCTAAAGCCGACTAACATATTGGTTAATGAGCAAGGTATGTTAAAAATTACCGATTTTGGTATTGCGCGGTTAATCTCCAATAGCAAAAAAAACTCGCCAGTTGCTCTGCCATTAGACAGTGCAGAGTCTGCTGAATATGGCTGTTTGTTTTTTATGTCGCCTGAGCAAATAAAACAACAAGCGGTAGACTTTCGTAGTGATATTTTCTCACTGGGCGTTATTGCTTATCAGTTAATGGTCGGTAGTCATCCCTTTGGCAAGGGGTCAACATTAGCGGTGGCTGATAGAATATGCCAGCAAACACCTGAGCATGCTAAAAACTTAATGATCGCAACGCCAAGTGCACTAACTGATTTATTGATGGAAATGTTAATAAAGCCCGTAGCGCAACGCACACTCACTGCTAGCATAATCGAAAATCGTTTAATCCATATTCGAGCGGCTTTGTTGCAAGCAGATATTAACGAACAAGCAACCATACTGCTGCCTACTGTCAATAAAGATTCTGCGTCAAACTCTAGCGCTAAGACTGAACCAAGCAAAACGTCAAAAGCATTGATAAAACCACAATATAAGCAACCTAAAAACAAACTCATTAAGGTTTTTTCAAGTCTATGCATACTGTGCCTAGTTATTGTCATAAGTTTTTGGTTTTATAGCAGGCAAGAAATAACCACAAAACACCTGGTTATTTTAAAGCCGACATTGAGTAATAGCCCTTTAATGGCGTCCATGCAGCAGGACTTAGTGATTTCAGCCGTTGAAGATGCTTTACGGCAGGCGGTGATAAATACTGAGAATATGTACTTAGTGTCACAAAGAGAAGTGAACGCTATTACTAAAGCATACCCAGATGATTTAAATAAATTAAAACAAGCGGTTGGTGCATCAGACATTATTTCCACAGCGCTCGAATGTAATAATAATCGTTGTAAAGTCAGTTTTTCACGCTTGGTTGCTAACGTAAATAATACTGACAGCTTAGTGGTAAAGTCTGAAAAAAATTGGTTAGCGCCTATCGAAAAATTTAATGCTATTTATAGCACCAGCCAAACACAGTTTGCCTCGCTTTACCCTGAGTTAGCAGAAGTGAATCAGTCAGGTTTAGTGCAGCGACCGATTAATGAAGATGATTATCGTGATTACCTTACTCTTTATAGAAAAATTAGAGGACAGGAAAAGTATAGCGATAGCAGTCTAATTGAACTTGAAAATATATTGAACCGGTCACCATACTTATATGCGGCGTACAGCTTATACCGTGATACTGCATTAGATTTATATATAGATTCACAGGATAAAAAATACTTTGATAAAATTGATACAGTCTTAAAAAATGCCCCTCCTGAGTATCGTTTTAGTATTTATGAATCGATAGACCGTTTTTGGTTAGTGTCAGACATGGGGAATCTAGATGAAGCTAAGCAACAAATTAATGAAGCTCAACAAAGAGGGGCTGATGCTCTAATCACTTTAGAGCTTGAGGCGTATTTATACTTTATAAATAGTCAATATGAAGACGCTGCTAGCTCTTATGAGGAAGTATTTGAATTACGACCTAGCACAATATTGCTAAACAATGCTGCATTTAGTTATTGGCGCTTGGGGAGTGTAGATAAAGCTGAAAGCACGTTAAACACAATATTAAAAATTACTCCTCGAAATTATAAAGCAAAGCGCTTACAAGCTAATATTTGGCTGCTTCAAGGAAAGCTAGAATTAGCGATTACAGCCTTTAAAAAAATATTAAACGAAGAAAGTAACAGTACCGATTTAACTAATTTAGCTTTAGCTTATAGTTTAAATAAACAATATGTAAAATCATTGGCATATGCGAAACTAGCAGTAGATAAAAATCCAAAAAATACTATCAACTTATTGAATCTAGCTGATATAGAACTGATTTTAGGGAATATAAAGATAGCTAAGATTTATTACCAAAAAATAGTTGATGCTCCCGAAAATAAGCACCAATATAAGTATTGGCTAGATCTATCACTAGCCTATTTGCATTTAAATAAATCAAAATTAGCAATTGAATCATTAAACAATGCTAAAAATATAGCCCCTGAAAACGGCGAGGTTGATTATACTTCCGCACTTATTTATAGTGTTTTAGGTGAATTTACATCCGCAGTCGTAGCAGTAAAAAAAACGTTAGATAATAAAGTCGGTGCTGCTTGGTTTAACCTTCCTTGGTTTGATACATTGTGTGAGAAACACGATTTTAAACAATTAATGATAAAGCATAGTAATGCATCGCGTTGCTCTAAGTAGTACAACCTCTTTATATTTTCAGTGAGCTATATTATCGAACTTAATTCCGAATTATTCCACTTCCATCATTAATGCCGGTGATTGAAGCATCTTCCTCTTCCCCACTTGTCTCAGCATTACTAATCGTTACTAACTGTGAAAATGTTTTAGGATCTGTTTCTGCAATATTTAGCAAACGTTCAAGCAGCATCGGCTTTGACTCAGCCATTGTTAATACTTGATTAAGTAGCTTGGTATTATCTAAAGCAATTGTATTTAATCTCTCTAGTAAGGCAGGATTGGTTTCAGCTATCGTGATTAGCATGGCGGCAGAGCTTGCAGCGCTAACTGCTGGTATGTAACTACAACTAATTAGCGCGAATACTAGTGATAAAACTTTAAAATATTTTTTCATCATGCTTCCTATTCAATTTTATGATGCTCGGTTTGAGCTCACTTTAAATCGAAGAGAAATTTAAAGACTATGCTTACTCCAAACCATGACTGCCAATGTCAGAGCAATAATCCGCTACCTATATTTTTCCTCCTTTGAAAATACTGGTTAATTTACTATCAGTAATTGCTTATTTAACAATTGTTTATTGGTAAGGCACTTTTAAAATGCTAATAAGTGTTAAATAAGCTGAAGATTACAAATTTTATCATCACGAGATGAGTTGCTATATTTTTGTATTTGTAAGTTTGATTTTTAATAATTACTTTGTTTTCAGGTAGATATGTGGTGACATGGCGTGACATGTAATTTTATTTGAACTAGGTGTAGTTTATTTAAATCTGACTTCGTTGCTTTATTTTAGGCTTAAAGTTTCGGTTTGGAAGTGTATTGGGGCGGCCAACAGAGCTCAAAGTAGCAAGTAGTAACTATGTTAGGGCATACGGTAATTGTACTCATTTAAGCCATTTACATTAAAGCCAGATAAGTGCTCGGCAACGAATGAAATATAAAATTTAACTTTAAGGAATTAGTAGTATGGCTGTAAAGCATATAGAGGAAGGAGAAGTACATAAAGGAAGTAAAGGTGGCATCACAGGTTGTGGTGCTGATACTAAACAGCATCCAGATCATTGGCTCCCTTCATCTCTGCCTATTACTTGTGAAAAAAATGGCTGTAACCATTAACGCTAAATAAATTAACCGTCAAGGAGTGCAAAATGTCAGATGATAAAGCACGCAGAAGTATTGAAGATAGCAAACTAGTTGATATTAACGATTCTAAGGAAGTAGCCAATTGGTGTAAATCTTTTAGCTGCTCGGAAGATGATTTAAGAGTTGCAGTTATGTCTGTTGGAAAATCGGTATGCGCATTAAAAAAGTATTTTAGTAAGTGATGAAAAGAGACTTTTTATAGCGTTAAGTCATCAGGCGAAAAACAGTTGCTAAGTAATCTGACTTTATTTTTACTATCTACTATCAATCGGAATGATGTGTTTTTCCTAGCTTTCGTTGTTTTGCATACTCGCTTAGATTCAATAACTTTATTTCACACTGATAGATTGTCGATATACTTTCCTTTTTTGATGGTGCCAACCAAGCGCTTATTTATGACTTAGTTAGTATTTAGGCTGCAAAAAAGTTGCTGATTAAACCGCTAGCTTATCGGGTTAATAGAATGATAAATATGGAGTAAAGGGATTAGCATATAACAAAAGATATCCTAGTAATAAACCCAATTACTATGACTTTAATTGAAATACGATTTTAAAACTGGATTTTTAGACATTCTTGGTCAATAGTTTCTTTTGAGTAGGCAAAGGAGTGTTCACCATGAGTCGAGAAGAATTAATTCGTTTTAATTATCTATCAGAAAGAGTTATGAATGAGTTAGCGAGTGCTTCGGAAATTAAAGAGTACAATGAGTTTCAAGTTAATTGTAATCGTTCAATAGAGCATAGCATCATCATGCAAGCAAAGAGTAACCAGAAACCTCATTAAATTGTGTACTGACTGTGTACGTAATCTGCTGTCTAGCAAAGTCTGGGAACTCCATTTTGCTGTTATTCTAACCTGTCATATTGCTTAATGAAGCGACGTCATGGAAAACCTCTGCCAAAATTCTGCACTTTTAGTACTATTTTAGTAGTCAATTATTCAAATAGTTAACCAATCGACAAGATTTAGTAATGATGGTATTTATACTTTTTCTCGGTTTTATTTTTGCCCCCTTATTGAACAATCTCCTGATATCAAGTTCCTATTAACTATTATTAAATTTCATGTGAAGTTGCGCGTTAGCAATAAAATTAGTTTGTGGTTCTATGCTATGAACAACTGAGTTTACTGGTAGGTTTGAATGACATAAATTGAATGTTTTGGTTTATTTAACAATAAGTAACCTCTCCTATGGATGAAAATTGAACTAAGTGCCTGCTCAATATTTACAGTGAGTGTCACTGTAAATTCGTCACTGTAAATTCTTTATATCGATTAAAATTTACCAAGGCCGCTTCATGGTTTAGGCTCGCATCTTTTTTCATCATATCTATTGCTTCATTTGTTAATGTCCACATGGCTAATTCCTTTTTTGGGTTTCAAGTTAAGTTGTGCCCGTCACGTAGTGACATAGGGGGCGTGCTTATTCTTGATTGAACGGCTTTAGGAGTGCTACAGAAGTTGATGAATTCAGGAGGTTATTACGCCAAAGGTTTTTAGAGCGAAGCGACCCCCGTTTTAGTAATACGGGGGTAAAGTATTTTATATAGATTTAATTTTTTATTTTTATGAGTTTTTTTATGCCTTATTAATTTACTCAAAATCTTTAGATCAGTTTTAAAAAGTATATTTATTATTTTTATAAATTATTAAAGGGGCATTTTATATTTTTAATTTAAGTCATTGATTAGAAGAGCAGGATGGCTTGACAGTGTTATATTCTTTGATGGTGTTGTATGTGTAATTGTACGTATAGCTAAATGTATAACTGTATGTACAACTGTACGTATTACTGTTTGTATTATTTGTACAGTGTCTTGTACAGTATGCTGGGCATTTTAAGGCTAAATAAGAGGTTTTTTTGTAACGCCTACCCGTTACATGTGACTTTTGTTAAGTGTCCTTATCTTTCTTCTTTGATGCTTTGTGATGGGTCTTCTTGAGATAAACCTTTTAATGAAGTTTGGATGTTGTATAATGAAGTAGATTTAGCATGTTGCTGATCTAAATTATTTAAAGGAAATATTTATGTTACTGAATAAAATAGAAACTAAAGAGTATTATCTAGAACCAGTTCAATTAGAATTAAAGTTATGGGAGATTTAAAGATGGCTAAAACTAATAGTAACAAAAAGAAGGTATATGTACATGAGCATACTAAGGTAGTTAATAAGAAGACGATCAAAGTACCAACGCACTATAGATCGACTCCAAATTAACAATCACTTTACCATAAGTATTTCTGATTAAAGAGTTGCAGCTCTTTAATCAGAAGAATTATATACTTTGTGTATATTTTATCAAGTAAGCCTCAGTTTTGGGGCTTTTATTTTTTGTAATAAATAATAAGTTAAGAACACACTCAATCTAAATTGAACGAAAAATTCCAGCCTTTTATCTACGCTAAAATCACCAAGCTATTAATTTAAAATAAGTGTCACATTAAAATATTAATAAAATTTAGACATAAAAAAACCGCAATTAAGCGGTTTTTATCATAGTCGGTGGTCAAACTATGGCCAAATCAAAAAATTACTAGGTATAACTAATTGATTAAAAAGGTCTTTATTTGGTGGAGCGGGGGGGAATCGAACCCCCGTCCAAAAAGCCTACATCCTTGGTACTACATGCTTAGTCGATTTTTTATTTAACAAATTAGACGCCAATC
>PJEL010003737.1_pt1 | contig 12836 bp, 14 predicted proteins | sample 1853271 | NCBI WGS metagenome assembly PJEL01 (sample SAMN08108733, study PRJNA415343) | Invertebrate metagenome, whole genome shotgun sequencing project. | host: Globobulimina | place: Sweden: Gullmar Fjord | collected 2015-08 | reverse complement strand
ATAATGGAGATTTAATCTGCTGCTCAGGTGTTAATGTCGACCGTTTTACTCCCATAACAAAAGGACGGCATAATCCTATGTCAAATTGCGCTGTCAGGGGGCTTCAACTTATTCAATATGACATCATGGCCCTTGCACTGAAAAATGGAACAACCGCAAAGCCCATTCGGGGATATAAGGACAGTGGACTTCCTCCCACAGAAGAGATCTGGTCTACCGAGAGCCTGCTGATAAAAAATGCTCCCCCGTCGCTGCCTGAAAAAATAATAGATCACTGCGTGGTAGCGCTTCTAAAGAAAATTGACAAAGCCGGTACGAGAGGAACCGCACTGCCTGATAAACTGCTGGGCCCCGATGAGCTTCAAACATTTATTGAGTCATTATGTGATGAGTACCATGCAAGCAACAATTATCTTCCTATTAAAAACGACCGACCCACGTACTTTGACTTGTGAGGCCGTATCAAACATAATGTTTTAACGCTTGAACGGCTTAAACAGGTCAGGCGGATTAAACCCTGATACATGGGTGCAATAGAACAAGCGAATTTCGGAGGTGAGAGCAAGTGTATATAGCCGTAGTTAATTTGAAAAAGTGCACAGGGTGCGGGGACTGTATAGACGCCTGCCCTGTAAAATGTTTTGAGATGTCAGACGGCAAGTGCCTGCCTCAAAGGGCAGCAGAATGTACCAACTGCGGCAACTGCCCGGATATCTGTCCAGACGACGCCATAGGGATCGCCGTCGGCTGGGGCGGCTAAGCGGCCTGTTTTCTCATTTATGTATGACGTAAGGTCATGGCGCGCCATGACCCTACAGATATTACCCGCTTAGATCGTTGTCTTTCATCGTAATTGATAATTAGTAATTCGTAATTGTCTTTGTATTTTCCTCCATTCTCTATTTGCCTATTAAAACACATTTAGTTCTTGAGAAATAAAATAAGATGAACTAGAATATTATCCATTCACATCCGGGACATGATGTTGAAAGTAAACAGTGGCTCTTGAATCTCAAACACGCTCAAAACATGAAACGCAATGACATTTAATTCGTGCATGATACTAAATATCTTCACGTTTCAGTCTGAGTCACAGGGCAACTTAGTAATGAAAGGAGGAGAAATAATAGTTATAGAAAAGAGGAAGTAGAGCATACAGTCATAATTTATTGAAAAACAGAATCACGTTCAGCTTGTTGAGCAAATTACTCATCAAAGAAAAGGAGGTAACATGAATAAGCTATTTATCGCTTGCATATGTTCAGTGTTATTATTGGCTTTCTGGACCAATGCTAATGCAGTGACACGGGTAGTGGACATAAACTATAGCGAAAATCCTGACTCTGTATGTACCACTGGTAATTATTACTATAGCGCTATTCAGGAGGCAGTTGATAATGTCCAGGAGGACAATGAGACCATTACTGTCTGCCCTGGAAGTTATTCCGAAAATGTAAGAATCTTTTTTGGTTTAGTGAACCATGTGAGATGGGGATTAACTATCAAAGCCCATGACCCCGATCCAGCCAATACAACTGTTACGGCTTTTAATTCAGATATGAATGTTTTCTACATTCATGCTGATGGTGGTGCTGCGATAACGATTTCAGGCTTCACAATAACAGGGGCGACAGGAGGTGTTCCCTGTATAAGCGATGTTCAAAACGAAGCACAGCAGCAACCCTGTGCCGGTATTCGTGTTTTTGGTCTTGAAGAGGGTTACTTTACCAACAACATTCTTACCGGCAATAATCATGGGATACTCATTAAAGACTCTTCTCATGAATGGGGATTTTTCTCTTTTATTAACAATAATGAAATCTACAATAATGAGGTTGGTGTCAAGCTGAAATATGGAAACTATATTTATCTCTGGAACAACTACATTCACGACAACACAGCTGAAGGAGTACTGCTGGAAGATACGTTCAATAATAATATCACCAATAATATTATTGAATCTAATGGCTCACATGGAGTTTCTATACAATCAATTAACCGCCCGGATGCTAAAATTACCAGCGACAACACCGTATATCACAATAATTTGATCGACAACAATAACGCTGCTACACCACAGGTATTTGATATGTTCCCTGAGCTTAACTACTGGAATGAACAGATACTGCTTAGAGGAAATTACTGGTCTGACTGGGACGGATTTACACGGCCATGGCCCGGACCCGATTACGATAACTACCCCGTCAGCGCTCCTTTGGATTTTGCTTCTGCTGATCTTGATAGTGATGGGACGGTAAATCATGATGATAACTGCCCGGATGTTCCTAATCCCGCTCAATACGATAACGATGGGGATGGCATAGGTGATGCGTGTGAATGTAACGACACAGATCATGTAATGATAGGCGGTCTTTCTGAAGGAGCTGGGTTCTATACGACACTCCAGAACGCTTATGACGGACTGTTCCAATACTGGCAGATCCAGGGGCATGGTCAATATATTGGATATCCAGCAATATTAATGACTCGAGCAATCCACTCTACTGAAAACCTGGTTTTTGATAAAGATATGTTTGTAACCCTGCAAGGTGGATATGATTGCAATAGGACAATTCCTAATGGTGTAACGAAAGTAAAAGGGCAAATGCACTTAAGTAAAGGAACCTATAGAATCAAGACTGGTGCCGTTCATTTAGTAACAGAGTTCTAATCATGGCTGGCAAGACTGATGAGACACTCTAATTATTAATTACTTTTAACTATGGAGGTATTAAAATGAATAAATTATTTATGGTATTTATATTAGGAATCATTCTGGTTGCGAGTAACCTTTATGCAGCAGACGGAGATCTCATTGTAGATGGAACTACTGAGTTAAAAGGCCAGGTTCTAATCGGAAATGGCGTAACTTCGTATAATAGATCCAAAGTTGAGATTAAAGATGATAATGGGAACTATACCAACATCGGCAGCTATGGTCCTCAAGTTCCATACCTTCAAATAGGAAATTCCCATGATTGGATTAATGCAACAGGCGTTACTTTGATGTATGAATACTATAACGATACCGCTTCTTTAGCGAGCACCGGAGCTATGAGATTTTACGTTGGTTGGCCAACTGGTGTACCTGCAGTGCAAATAACCAGCACAGGCAACGTTGGTATCGGAACAACAAGTCCTCAATCCAGTTTATCTGTAAGCGGGCTGCCAAATACTCCTCCAGCAGGCTCAACTACAAGAGGAATAGTATGCATTACAACTGATGGTGATATGTGGGTTGATGATAACGGCGATTCGAATATCTGTGGATAATGCCTGAAGTTTATTGAATTGCATAACACTTATTCAACCGAATGCAAGCCAGCGATGACTGGTTTGCATTCGGTTTTTTAATGTACTGGAATTAATAACAATTCAAAAGGCAACGCTGCATTTTGTTTTAAATACGAACAGTACCTTTGCAAACAAATCTGCTATCATAATAAATAATCAGGAGACTTCTGGACCTTTATACAATTCATCATCAAAAAGCCTCTAAAAGGTAGGGGCATGGCATGGTGTGCCCTCCCCTTACAGATGATCGATAAAGGGTTATAAGGTATTTGCCTTTAATCGTAATTAGTAATTCGTAATTGTTTTTTATTTCGTTTTTCTATTAGGTTACTGTATTATTGGAAAAGTAATGATTACAAATTCGTGGGGTTACACATTAGAATTTATAAAACGAAACAATGTATTCAATTAAATAAGGAGGAGAGATTATTAGAAAACATATTATCACGGTTCTTGTACTGACAACAATTGCAGTTGTATTTGCAGGCCTGCCCTACTTTGCCGGCCTGAGGGCAGAAAAGTACTTTCATGAAACAATGACGGCCTATTCGGAAAATCCTTCCTTCAAATTCCGGGTAACGGATTATAAACGCAGCTGGTTTTCTTCATATGCGGAATCAGAAATGGATATTGCTTTTCTGAGCGAGAAAGTTCCCATTGCTCTTGAACATGAAATAGAGCACGGCCCGTCTCTTATGAATGCCGCACTGGCAAAGATAGTAACAAGGGTCAAGTTCAGCGAAAAGACAGAAAATGAACTTAACTATTATTTTAAGGACAGCCCACCAATTGAGATTATAACTAAAGTCGGGATACTTGGAGATCAGGAGATAGAATTTGCCGTACCGTCTTTTGATGGCCATCCAAAAGAGAAAGACGATATAAACATAAACTGGCAGAGACTTGACGGGAAAATAGAGATGTCTTCTGATATGAGCAAGTACGTGGGTAAAATGCAGTTACCACTCCTTGCCATAAATGGAAAAAACGGCGAAACAGCAAAGATAGATAATATTGCAATGACTATGGATATGAAACAGAGGGCAGCAGGGTTATGGCTTGGAAGCGCTGGTTTCAACATTGCCAATGTCTACTTTGACATGAATAATAAAAATGCGGGTTCCGATAATGTGAAAATGAATCTCAAAGACATTTCTATTGACCAGATCTCCTCAGAAGAGGATGGCCTCCTGTTTCTATCCATGATCAGCAGGGCAGACAGCCTGACTGTCATGGACAGGACTTTTGAGGAAATGGTTTTTGATCTGGAAATCCGTAACGTGAGCATGGACACGCTTATAGAAATGCAAAACAGGATAAACACCATTACTGAGAAACAATTGCCCCAGGATGAAGCTAAAAGCCAGATGGTCGAAACTCTGATGACCATAGGGCCTGAGTTTCTGAAACATTCCCCTGAATATAATATCAAGCATCTTTCAGTTTCATCGGATAAAGGAGATATCAATGGTAATGCGAGCATTAAATATGTCGGCAACGGAGACTATAAGTCCTTTAATCCCTTGAGTGATTTAGCCTGCGATGCTATGCTCTCGATGCCGAAAGAGTATTTAAGGGAAATACTCCTGGAAGTTACACGGAAGCAGATGTCCACTTACCTTAAGGCTTCAGGGACAGAAATGGCAGAGGATGAGTTTGAGAAGCAGTGCCAGCAGGCTGTTGACAATAATATAAAGGGGATGCTGCAGAATAACTTCATCGTTGCTGATGCAGATAACTATACTGCACGGTTCGAATTAGGGGACGCCGGGATTACGGTCAATGGCAAAGCACTGAATCTTCCTGTGAAATGATAAAGGAGAGATAAGGGATGCTAAAACCTCAAGAGATGCTTACATGTGATATATTGGTCATCGGCAGCGGAGGGGCAGGCCTGAGAGCAGCCATTGTTGCTGTTTTGAAAAACGCTGATACGCTTTTGGTCTCTAAATCCAAAATTGGCCATCCCACAAATACGTATATGTCAAAGTCGATCATTGCCGCTTCGGGATGGGGTGTTCCTGAGGACAATAAAGACGTTCACATGGTCGACACCATTAAGGGGGGGCGTTTTTTAAATGATCAGGGAAAAGTTGCCATGCTGGCAGAACGGGTGGGGAAAGAGGTCGCATTCTTAAAAGATTGCGGCGTGAATTTCGAAATGAAAGACGGAAAGCCCGTGTTAGCGAAAATACCTGGGCATCACTATGCCCGTCATGTTCACGGGGAAAACTGGACAGGGAGCGATCTAATCAAACCGCTCAGGCGCCGGGCAGAAGCAGCGGGTGTCCGTTTTGAAGAGAATGTGTTTATTACCAGGCTTTTAAAATCAGACGGTAAAATAACCGGCGCAACGGGTGTGACATCAGACGGCAATTTCATAACAATACAGGCAAAAGCAGTTGTTTTGGCAACCGGCGGCTATGCCCAGATTTATTTAAATACCAATAATGCGGCCGGTATCACCGGAGACGGCCTGGCGCTGGCCTATGATGCTGGCGTTGCATTGAAGGACATGGAGTTCGTCCAATTCTATCCTACAGCAAGGGGGAAACAGGGGAGCCGGCTCCTTCTTTATGAAAAGATGTTAGTGCAAAAAGGGGTTGTTTTAAAGAATAGTGACGGTGAAGACATTCTCAGAAAAAATGATAAGGATCCGGCCGCTATAACCCGGGACCAGTTGGCGCAGCTTATCATAAAAGAGATAAAAGAGGGCCCTGAAGGGAAAAAGAAAATAATCATGGATCTTGAGCCTCTATCAGAACAGACAGCAAAAGAGCTTACGCAGCTGTTGCCATCGTCGTGGTGGAAGGGAGAAAAATCCTATGAGGTTGTTCCCACCGCGCATTTTTGTATGGGGGGTATCGAAACTGATAAATGGGGAGCAACGTCCTTAAGTGGTCTTTTCGCTGTTGGAGAAGCAACCGCCGGGGCTCATGGGGCGAACCGCCTGGCGGGTAATGCGCTGGCTGAAATATTTTCCATGGGGTCATTGGCAGGAGAGAAAGCAGCTGATCTGGTAATGAATATCGGCTCTCATTTCCCGGTTAAAGAAGCAGCAGATGATGAAAAGAAACGGCTCGAAAGAGAATTTTCCGAAGATGGAGAGAGTACCAGGGAATTGATTCAGGAATTGAAGGAGCAGATGTGGAACAGAGTCGGGATTTCCCGCGAGAAAAATGAAATTGAAGAAGCACTGGAATACATTCAGGGCCCCTGCCCTCGCACTGCTGTTAGAAACCCCGCGGAATTGATACGGCTGCTAGAGCTCCGGAATATGCGGATTGTGGCCGAGATGGTATGCAGTGCTGCGCTTAAAAGAACGGAAAGCCGCGGGGCACATTTCCGTGTTGATTATCCTGATGAAGACAATAGCCGATGGTTAAAAAATATAGTATTCCGGAAGGGAGAGGCGGGCATGGAAGTCGAGACAACGGCGGTCTGCCAGGATCGGGTAAAAGCCATAATTGACTAAATTAATTATGAGCCCCATATGCCTCATTTTCTTTTTCAAAGGTCTTTATCATTTATCGTAAAAGGAAAAACATCTTGAGAGATAAGGTAATTCGTGCATCCGTAGTCATTAGCGCCTTATTGTTGGGGGGCCTCCTGCTATTAGGACGACAGGTTACGCTCACAGATTTACAACGGCACGTAGATATTGCTAACGATGCAATATTTAGCGATTATCTTGATTTGAGTAAGACTGGTGTATTCCATTGGCGGATCAAGCAGTATCAGTGGAGATATGCAGAAGGGTTGGCAAGACTTTCATTAATATTCGACCGAAACCCTTCTCCAGGCGAAGAACCTTTTTATAAAAAAGAGTTTTCTCTGAAGATGTCAGTTTCCGCTAAAGCATTGGCTACAATGGGGCCGTGGCAAAACTCTAAGGGACTCGTTGCAGAACGTCTGGTCCTTACCGCTTTCCATCCTACCAACCAACCTATGGAGAACAAGAGCAATCTTTGGTCAGGTTGGCACAACGAACATATGGAGTACTCTCTGGGAACAATAGCTCGATTTCCATACGAACATCTTGATATCTCCGTCACGATATTATCACCCGATTCCATATTAGCTGCCGCTAATCCACGTCTTAAGATTGTTGGCCAGTATGACGGTTCTGTTCCAGGACATCTTCCGTTATTACTCTTGATTCGAGATGCCTTGATAGTAGCTGGTTTATTAGGATTGGCCTGGATTGCAATTTTAGCATGGAAGCGAACGGGAACATCAATGAAGGACTGAACAGGTTGCTGTATTATTGGAGATGACCCCACAGATAATATATGTCTGGCATGAACATGAAGAAATTAAATCCAATTCCAGAAGAACTTATCGCACCGTGCGGAATGAATTGCGCCATTTGCAGCCGGTATCTTTCCTATATTAATAATTTAAAACGCAGCCAATGCATCGGCTGCCGGCCGGCAAATAAGAAATGTGAATATTTATTTAGTAAATGTACGGGGATTAATAATAATTCAAAGGGCAACACCGCATTTTGTTTTGAATGCGAACAGTATCCCTGCAAACAAATCAACCGTATTGATGACAGATATAGAAATAATTACAGAATGAGTATGAAGGATAATCTGGAATGTATCAATAAAAAGGGAATCGTCAAATTCATTGAAGATCAATACAAAAAATATCGTTGTTCAAAGTGCGGTGGATTAATCTCAATTCACAATAGAAAATGTTTTAAATGTGAAACAGTAACAAGGTTAGTAGAAAAATATAATAAGAACTATTAACAGTGCCATGGGACAACATGGAGAAACTCTGGATATTGTCCTATAGAAAAGCTGTAGAGTTTGGATTTGAATTGTGAAGCAAAATTATGCAATACATATAGATAACTGCATATAGATATATATGCTTGCATCTAAACCGATCAAAGGTTTTTTAAAATTTCATTGAAAGCATATAAATATAGATACGCAGGATTTTCCAGGAAAAAACCAAATGCATCTAATAATATATAAATGCATATAGTTTCTATATGCTAGGATATAGATTAAATCGTATACTTATATGTTATGCACTAATAATAAGTATTTTATTGCAAAGTAGGTTGTTATTTGTTATTATAAAAGTCTAATTCCACTGAAATTTAGCATCTTTTCAAACAGATTCTAGTCATCAAAATATTGGAGGGGACAAGATGAATAAATCTCAAAAATATATTATATTCTTCCTGGTATTAAATGTTATATTGATCTCAACGTCAGCCTATGCGGTGGAGTATGAGATCATAGACCTTGACCCCTCTGGAATTTATAGTCAGGCAAGTGATATTAATGATCAAGGGCAAATAGTCGGAAAGTATCGATTCGAAACGGGCAATAATGACTTTAAAGCATTCCTTTATGAGAACCAGACAATGGTCGATATCGGAGCAGTGTCTTCGACAATGACCAGCGCCTATTCCATTAATGAAAGCGGTCAGATCGTGGGCAGAACAAACGGAGGAGGTTTTCTGTATGAAAACGAGACCATGACGGATCTCGGCAGTCTGTCACCTGGTGCTATAAATGACGCAGGACAGATCGCAGGTTATGTAAGGTGTTGCGGAATGGATTATATAGCTTATTCTTATTTATATGAAGACGGAGCATCAACATTTATATCACCTGACAACACAATGATGTGGGCTTATGATATTAACAATTCAGGCCAGATAGTTGGTATGTGGGATGATTTATACGAATACAATGGGCACGCATTTATATATGAAGACGGGGTTTTGACTGATCTCGGCCTTAATAGTTCTATGAGCAGTGCTCATGAGATCAATGATTTTGGACAAATCGTGGGGGTGGACTCAGACATCGGTGCCTTTCTTTATGAGGACGGCATTATAACTGACCTCGGGCCACTTTCCAGCGCAACCGATATCAACAACAGCGGTCAGATTGTCGGTTATGCCGGAGGTCGTGCCGTTTTATATGAAAATGGAGTTATAACTTACCTTGACGATCTTGGAGGCTTTGGAGGCTATCTGGATGGTATACAGAGTATAGCTACAGGCATTAATGAAAATGGTCAGATTGTTGGATATGCTTTCACAAGTGAAGGAGACCAACATGCTGTATTATGGAATCCTGTATCAGTTGTGCCGGAACCAATAAGCTCTATCCTTTTTATTACTGGTGGAACGCTGTTAGCAAGCAGACGATACATAAAAAGAAAGAAAAAGGCATAACCAGTCATTCAACCGAATGCAAACCCGCAGTGCCTTTTGGGACTGCGGGTATTTTTTGTTGTTAATCAGCTTCTTGCATGTTATTATCCTTTAGGTTTGCATCGGTTAATTCGACGTTCGGCAGAGACAAATATACTGCTGAATTTATAAACAGAAGCAGGGCACATAAATACTCGCTGTTTACAAAACGTTAAATCATTTAAAGGAGAAAGATTATGAATGTATTGGTTCGTTCAAATTTGATAGTTAGCTTTTGTATATTGACTTGTCTATTGATATGCTCTCCAACCAATAGTTTTGCAGGGAATGTGTGGGGTCAAACCTACAATTTACATTTTACAGAATTTGCGGAATGTATAATGTAGGTTTGACCCCACACACATACGACGCACCAATCAAAATCTAAATTATAGGAGGGAAAGTAAAAATGAAGAAAAGTATTAGACTTGTTGAAATAATACTATTATTGGTTTTATTCTCTGCCGTTTTAATTGCATGCGGAAGCGGAGGTGGAGGTGGAGGTGGCGACGAAACTAGTAGCAATAATACTGATAGCGCTGGGGTGTGTAACAGTGGTAGCTTAGACTTGTATTTACCTGTAGTCGAAAATGCCACATGGACATATAATTATGGTTCAACTGTTAGAATTACCGATGTTAATACTGCAAATAATTCTTTTAATATTATTAATGTTGGTAGCGCTGGGTCGATGACAGGATTAATCGGTGAAGATTCAATAGGTAATTATATTAGCTATAGTGGCTTTGATAATCCGGAGTTCTTGCCAGTTCGAGCATATTTTGGTTTTCAACCTTTATTGTATGAAGATTCAATAATAACTGTGGGATTAACTTGGCAAGATAGCGGATCTAGCAATGGTTATCCTTATTCAAATATACTTACAATCACATCAACTGACACTAATATTACAACACCAGGAGGACAAGTGTATAACAACTGCATCGTTTTACAAAGAGATATAACTTATCCAAATGGTTATGATTGGAATCCATACTTAACAAGAGTAGTTTATTATATTAAGAAAGGCATTGGATATGTACAGGAAGTTAGAACATGGTCTGACGGATCTCAAGAAACAAACTATGTAACATCCTGTAATATTCCATAGAAAGTGTAGTCTTAAAGGATTGTGGGTGGGGTCGTGTCTGTAGACGCGACCCCACAGATTAATACATTAACCGTGTCCACTTTTTGTGGGTAAGACCAGCACAAAAAAGGAGACTATTGAATAAAACATGCAGACAGTGTAAAGCTGGATTAGAGAGTAATTCAAAATTAAAATATATTATTACGGGTGGCATTTGCCCTGATTGTATAGAGAACATATTCGATGAACAAAACAACTCAATAGCGGCGTTTCTTGACAGTGTTGACTCGCCGATTCTTCTCATGCAGGCAGATCCCCGTCAAGTCCGCACAGCGAACAAAAAGGCATGTAAATTATTTGAAAAAGATTTATCTGAAATCGAAGGTCGTAGGGGCGGTCAAGTATTTGATTGCATACATGCATACACAGAAGCAGGATGTGGAAAAGACGATAATTGTGAAAACTGTAAAATTAAGAACTCTGTAGTTGATACTTTTACAAGCGGGAAGTCATATGATGGCGTATCCACAGTACTCGAAATAAAGATGAACGATTCAAAGAAGCCTTATACTTTGCAGGTATCAACAGAGAAAGTAGGAGACTTCGCCCTGATAAGAATTGATCAATATGATGAAAAAGCCTAACAAATACGTGCTCATGAATATTAAACCAATCAAAACAAAGTCAGATTATCAGGCAGCCCTTAAAGATTTAGAACCATTCATTCTTTAGAGAGAAAATTAATCACGCCTTTTTAGCCATATATTAATATGTTTCATAATATGGCTAATTAACCATATATATGGTATTATTTAAATGTGACCAAAGCAATATTCGAATGGGACGAAAAGAAGAACAAAGAAAACCAGAATAAACATGATCTGAGCTTTGAAGTAGCGCAATATGCTTTTGCTGATCCCAATCGTATTATAGCCGAAGACCAGAGTCATAGCGATAAGGAAAAGAGGTATTATTGCTTCGGCAAAGTAAATGAAGGGGTTATAACGGTGCGTTTTACGTATCGCAAACATACCATTCGTATATATGGTGCCGGATATTGGCGGAAAGGGAAAAAAATATATGAAGACAAAAATTAAATATACTAATGAGCCACTTGGGAAGCTGAGTATAGTGGATGATTTTCTTCCTCCTCCTGAAGAACTTGCATTCAAAGAAGACAATGTAAAGGTTACGATAACTCTGAGCAAAGCAAGTGTTGATTTTTTTAAAAAAGAAGCAAAAAAACAACATGTTCAATATCAGAAAATGATAAGAAGACTTTTGGATCTTTATACTATTCATCATCAAAGAGTCTCTAACAAGTAGCTGCATTGAATACGAGATAGCAGAGATCTTTTTGGATTGTGTTTGATTTGTGGTTTACAAATCATTTTCAGGCAAGAAAAAGTGAAAATCATCCTGGATACAAATGTATTTAGATCTGGGTTTTTCTTTGGTGTTCTTCCATATCAGATTCTTGATGCTTGGCGAACCACTATGTGCATTTCTTAAAAGAAGAAAAGCAGATCTGACGACAGCATATTCCCCATTTCCAGGTTATGCGTTATTTTCAAAATCAATTGACATATATGCACATATGATGCATATTAATACATATGAGAACAACATTAAACATAGATGACGAAATAATTAAAAAAGCATCAAAGCTGACTGGTGTTAAAGAAAAAACTTCTTTGGTGAGATTAGGACTTGAGGCTTTAATTGCTCGTGAAAGCGCAAGGAGGCTTGCTGAACTTGGCGGTTCGGAAAAGTCTATTAAGCCTGTTCCAAGAAGAAGAATTTCCCGGAACTGAGCATGGTTCTGGTAGATACTTCAATTTGGATATCACATTTCAGAGAAAATAATTCGCATCTCAAAAAACTTTTGATAGATGAATCAGTAGCATGCCATCCATTTATCATTGGTGAATTGGCGTGTGGAAACATAAAAAACAGAGAAGAAATTATCTCCCTGCTCCAAGCCCTTCCCCAGACTCTGATTGCAGAGCATGATGAAATACTTGCATTTATTGAACATAAAAAGCTTATGGGCATTGGAATAGGTCTTATTGATGTTCACTTATTAGCATCTTCACTGTTGACAAATCTGCCTTTATGGACAGCAGACAAGAGATTGCACGCAACTGCATCGAAATTTAATATTCTATATAAATAAAAAAGATAACCAGTCATTGGTCTCGAATGCAAGCCAGCGACGTTGAT
>PJEL010003736.1_pt1 | contig 12840 bp, 16 predicted proteins | sample 1853271 | NCBI WGS metagenome assembly PJEL01 (sample SAMN08108733, study PRJNA415343) | Invertebrate metagenome, whole genome shotgun sequencing project. | host: Globobulimina | place: Sweden: Gullmar Fjord | collected 2015-08 | reverse complement strand
AAGTGCTAAAACTCGCCTTTCAGGAGTGTTTTTGGCAGCCTACTTCTGTGTTGAATGAGTTCAAAAGGGATCACCATTCCCTCACTCTTTCGCCTTGAATTATGCAGCCAAAAATAACTCTGAGTTGACCACTTTCTTATAGCGATTGGTATTAGTCGAGATAACGCCAAAATTTGCCAGAAGAGCAGTAGTTGTTAGGAGAATTAAAATGGAAGAGCGTCGTCGTTTGGTCGCCGGTGGAAATTTACTTCAAGCTCATACCTGGAAAGGACTTTTAGAGACGAGTGGGGTTGAGGTAGAACTAAGAGGTGAAGCCCTGTTAGGCGGGATCGGAGAGTTACCCGTCGATCTACAAAATGTAGAGTTGTGGGTGTGTGAGTCGCAATATGAGCTGGCTAAGACTCAACTTGAGTCACTTAATGCCGATGGTCCTCAATGGCAATGTGTAAAATGTCATGAAATGAACGAAGACAGTTTTGAGCTTTGTTGGCATTGCAGTGCGGAGCGATGTGTCCAGCACAATTAATCCCGTTCTTATAGTTAGACATAATTAATCTAAACTTACTTATCTATCGCCTTTTCGGGAGACTGTAACATGCAACATAATTCTGCATTTTTAGCTTTGGTTGAGAGCATCTTACCTCAGATCACAGAGGTAACCGTTGAGGAGTATCAAAATGATGATTCTTGGCAACTTATCGATGTTCGAGAGGATCATGAATGGTTGAAGGATCACTTGCCTGCGGCGGCTCATCTTGGTCGTGGGATCATTGAGCGAGATATCGAAGTTCGTTATCCGGATAAATCGACGGCATTACTCCTCTACTGTGGTGGCGGCTATCGCTCCGCGCTTGCCGCGATGAACCTTCAACTGATGGGATATACCCATGTTGCGTCTTTAGCCGGCGGTTATAAAGCTTGGGTACAGAGACAGCTGCCCTTGATACAAGATTAGGAACCTGATTTTAGGAGTTCAAGTTAAATGCAGTATTTTCCATTGTTTGTCGATACCTCTCAGTTAAAAGTGTTACTGATAGGTGCCGGTGAGGTCGCGAGCCGTAAGTTAGATCTCTTGGCCAGAACCGAGGCAGATATCTATGTTATCGCTTCCGAGATCTCAGCTGATGTGCGGGCCTATGCCGATAAAGGGCGGGTTTCACTCATTGAACGTGCCGCTAAAGATGCCGATATCCAGGGTGTCGATCTGGTCTACCTCGCGACGGCGGACCAAGTCTTGAATACCACATTGGCTAATGTGGCAAAAAATCGAGGGATATGGGTTAATGTCGTCGATAGTCCAAAGTTATGTCGCTTTATAACCCCCTCTATTGTTGATCGCGGACGTTTGCAAGTTGCTATCAGCACCGCCGGTGCTGCACCGGTTTTTGCTCGTGAGCTAAGATCCCGATTGGAGTCCTGGCTACCAGGTTCATTGACTGAACTGTTTGATTTTGTAGCAGATAGAAGACTTGAGGTACAGCAAAAATTACCGGTATTTAAACAGAGAAAGTTGTTTTGGGAGCACTTTTTCAAAACCAATGGCGACAAGTTTGATGCTCAAACCTCGACTCATTACGACAACGCATTCCAAAATATCTCAACAGGTGGCGAAATTCTGCTGTTAGATGATGAGACTGAGGTTTCAATGCTTCCTATTGCAGCTATGCCCTTACTGCAACGATTAGATCATATCTTCACTGTCGAAGCGCTACCCTTCGAGTTAAACGAGTTGGTGAGGAGAGATGCGAGTCGCGCTCCACTGCCTCCTTTAAGTGAACTCAGCAGGTTGTTCGAACAGGGTAAACGAAGTCTAATCTTTACTGATAGTGAGAAGTTAGCGCAATTGAAGGCACATTTTCCTATGGCTAAACATCTCAAAGCTGGGTCGCTTTAATCATCAACGGCGAGCTTTTGGATGAGTCGCTTGAGTGTATTTTTAGTGATTTCTAAATCGGACTCACTGATGTCAGAGGTTGTATGTTCCAAAATCTCTCTTGCAAAAGGGATACAAGCTTGTCTGTTCATTTCTCCTTTTTCAGTCAAGATTAAGCGATAACTGCGTTTATCTTTGTCGTCAGCGAGCTTTGAGATTAATGACTGTTTCTCGCACCCTTTAATTAAGCTAGTGATTGAGCCTTTATTCTTAACGAGTGACTGACTTAATTTGAGTGGTGATACGGGTTGATAACGCTTTATTTCATTGAGCAAAACCCACTGTTCTGTGGTGATATCTATTTGAGACTCAGTTATTTTCCGGCTTAATGTGTTTTGTAGTAGGCGAGTACTCTTACTGAGCAGTCCACCAAGGTTTTCTTCAAATTTATGCATAATGACAACTTAGTTTGAATTCAAACTTGTTTTTAATTTCACTTTGGAATATAGTTTAAACTCAAATTATATCCTATAGTCCATAACGGAGTAAACGTGAGAGTCTTATACATAACTGCAAACCCCAAACTAGAAGTTGATTCAGTTTGTCTTGGGCTTGGGCGACGATTTATCGATGAATACAGTCAATTAAATCCCGATGTTGAAATTACTCACCTGGACCTTGCCCAAAAGAGTTTTCCTCATCTTGAGGGGGAAGCCTTCGAGCAATACACTGATCAGAATGGTATCTGTATTAAATTGGCAAAAGATTTTAAATCTTTCGATAAATATGTAATCGCAGCACCTATGTGGAATTTGTCAATTCCGTCAGTATTGAAGGCCTATATTGACCATATTATTGTTCCGGGTGAGATGTTTAGGTACGGAGAGCAAGGCCGTCCGGTAGGTTTGTGTGGAGGAGCACTATTATACCTTGGAGCCCGAGGCGGAAATTATTCTGAAGGGCCAAATGCAAAATATGCGATGGATTCTCTCTATTTTGAAGGACTATGCCAGCTTATCGGTATCAATAGTTTCCAATCTCTGGTTATAGATTCAGTAGGTAGTTACCGAAGAGAGAGTGCTGCAGAAATTGTACAGAAAAAGTTAAATGAAATTCAAACGTTAGCCACTCATTTTTAGTTTATTCTCGTACTATAACTTATTACTTTATCCCGTTAATTTTATACCCTTTAGCTTCATGTATGACCAAATAGGGTACACTAGTGCCAATCTAGATTAATGATGTTAATACGATGGCACCTAAAGCAACAGTTTATAAAGTTCACCTTCAAATCGCAGATATGGATCGTGGTTATTATCACGATCATAGTTTAACCCTTGCACAGCACCCTTCAGAAACAGATTCCAGAATGATGGTCCGTCTGCTGGCCTTTGCTATGAATGCCAGTGACACACTCGAGTTCAGCAAGGGCCTTTGTGTCGAAGATGAACCCGAGCTTTGGGAAAAATCACTTATTGGTGATATAGAGCTTTGGATCGAGTTCGGACAGAGTGATGAGAAATGGCTTAGAAAGGCGAGTGGTCGTTCAAAGCAGGTACAGCTATTTGCCTACGGCGGTCGTAGTGTGCCTATTTGGTGGAAACAGAACGAAAAGACATTTGAGCGTTATAAAAACCTGAAAGTTTGGAATATTCCAGAGGATTCAGTCAAGGAGATGGGGGAGCTGGTTAGTCGAAGCATGTCGCTTCAATATAATATCAGCGAAGGACAAATCTGGGTCTCTAACGATAGCGGAAGTGTATTAGTTGAGCCTGAGCTCTTAAAAGAATAACGTCTCCACACAGGATATAGCAAAAAGCCAGTCACATGACTGGCTTTTTAATGGGCTTAGCTAAATCGTCAAAGGTTAAGCCTCTTCGACTACCCCTTCATCCCCTTTGCCCTTAGTCTTGATGATAATCAATGAGGCAATGACGGCAGTAGAGACAAGACCTGCTATGGTGGAAATTGTGATAGGCAGTCCCGCACCTAAGGTGTGCGAGCTTAGCAGGAAGCTAATCACTACCGTAGTCATGAACATGGCCGGTGCCGTACAGATCCAGTGGAACTTGTTGTGTCGCAGCAGGTATGCCGAGGCAGTCCATAGCATCATAACAGCTGTCGTTTGGTTTGCGACGCCGAAGTAACGCCAGATAACACCGAAGTCAACCTGAGTCAGAACTGCACCCATGATAAATAGTGGGATGGCTAGCATTAAACGCTTAGGTAATTCAGTCTGTGGCATCTTGAAAAATTCAGACAAGATTAAACGAGCCGAGCGGAAGGCAGTATCGCCTGAGGTAATTGGCAGAACAATAACGCCTAAGATAGCCATAAAGCCACCCACGGTGCCCAGAAGTCCTGTTGATGCTTCATATACAACGTTTGCCGGGTTACCCGCCATACCTGCGTTTAGGCCTTCAACACCACCGAAGAAAGAGAGAGCTATTGCACACCAGATAAGCGCGATCACACCTTCACCTATCATAGCCCCAAAGAAAACGAAGCGACCGTTAGTTTCATTTTCAACACAACGAGCCATTAGAGGAGATTGAGTCGCATGGAAGCCGGATACCGCACCACAGGCAATAGTGATAAACAGTGCAGGCCACAAAGGCATATCATTAGGGTTTAGGTTAGTCAGGAAGTCACCGGCTTCGAAGCCTGGTAATAGTGTGTACTCACTCGAGACCATGATGGCAATGGTCAGACCTATTGACATGAAGAGCAGAAGCGCACCGAAGAATGGATAGAGTCTACCGATGATCTTATCGACAGGTACAATGGTGGCGATAAGATAATAAGCAAAGATAAAGCCCAGGAAGATTGATACGTCCCAACCGGTAAGCTTTCCTAGTAGTCCTGCGGGCGCCGAGATAAATACTACGCCGACAAGTAACAGCAATATGATGGCAAATACATTCATAAAGTGCTTAGCGCCTTTACCTAAATATTTACCCGCCAGGTTTGGTACTGATTGACCGCCATTACGAACAGATAACATACCGGAGAAGTAATCATGAACCGCACCGGCAAAAATACAGCCGAATACTATCCATAACATGGCCGCCGGGCCATAGAGAGCACCAAGAATAGGACCAAATATGGGGCCCACACCTGCGATATTAAGCAGTTGAATCAGGTAGACCTTGCCCTTGGACATAGGCACGAAATCTACGCCGTCGGTTTTAGTAAATGCCGGAGTTTGGCGTTGAGCATTGATACCGAAGACCTTCTCTACGAAAGTACCATAGACAAAGTATCCACCGATAAGCAGGCCGACACACATTAGAAACCACATCATAATTACTATCTCCTATTTTGAGTTGCCCTCAGTGTAAAGATATTTGATGTTTAGAAAACTGGGGAAAAGGTGAGTGGTCGAATCGAGAGGGTTAGCGGTTTCATATCGACCCTGAGTGGTTTTTGTTTGTTACAAGTCTGGTGGCTTGTTTGCCGAAATGTTAAGCGCTAAAGCGTAGAGCTCAATAAGATCCGGCAATTATTGATGCTTTCGATAAGCGTTTTATGTCATTTTACTCGACTATAAAAAACCAAACATCTGCTTCAGTGGTTTTAAGTAACGCCTCGAAACCGGCACTTTAGCGCCGGAGACTGTGGTTACTTCTGCGCCGGTTTCCTGAACTTCGATTTCAGATATTGCTTCAGGGCTTATCAGGTATTGTCGATGACATTTGACCAATGCCGTTTTTTCCTCCAGCACTTTCAGGGTTAAGTGGGTATGTGCTTGTTCCCTGTTGGTTGCTACATGGACACCACTGAGATCGCTGAATACAAACTCTACCTCTTTAATCGATATCACCTTTAGCTTACTTCCGGTATAGCAGGGGAGGTGAGTTAACTGTTCAGGGGCGATAACGCTGACAGATTTTGGTTGAAGATCTTTTCTGACCCGGTTTAATGTCTGTTGAAGCCTTTTTTCATCGATGGGCTTTAACAGATAATCGAAGGCGTAGTTATCGAACGCCTTGATGGCAAATTCATCGTAGGCGGTAACGAAAACGATACGCGGCATTATGTCGGGATCCAGCATGCCAATGAGTTCAATACCTGTGATCCTTGGCATTTGGATGTCCAGGAAGATCAACTGAGGCTTAAGCTTTGTGATCATCTGCAATGCTTCGATAGCATTACTGCATTGGCCGATAATCTCTATGTCTGAGCTTTCAGTCAGTAGGTCGGCTAACTCTTCTCGAGCAAAAAGCTCATCATCGATAATGAGTGATGTGATCACGTTTGGATTTCCGTATATGGTAGCTTAATGCTGACTCTGGTGTATTCATCTTTATGGCAATCGACATCGATACCAAATTCAGTTCCAAACTGATTTTGAATTCGTTTATGAACCAAATTCATCCCCAGACCCTCCGAATTGTTATCTGACTGGTATAGCCCTGCATTATCAATTACCTCTAATATTAATAAATCATCGCGTACCTTGCCAGTAACTCTTATAAGACCTTGCTCTAACATATGGCTGGTACCATGTTTTACTGCGTTTTCAATGATGGGTTGCAAGGTAAATGCGGGCAGGCGAAAATGAAGCAGTTGATCAGGGATATCAATCTCAACGTTTAGTTTATCGATAAAACGTGCTTTTTCGATGGTCAGATATGAATCAATATGTTCAAGCTCATCCGAAAGTGTCACCAGTCCCGTGGTGCGTTTGAGGTTAATTCTTAAAAATTGAGATAATTGTTGGATCAGTTGCCTTGCCTTTAAGGGATCTCTTTTTATGATGGCTGCGATGGTATTGAGCGCATTGAAGAGGAAGTGAGGGTTAACTTGTGCCTGCAATAACTTTAACTCAGCCTGAGTGAGTAGATTTTGTTGACGTTCGAAGCGACCGAATAAGATTTGGTTCGATAATAATCGACCAATTCCCTCACCCAGCGTTCGGTTAATGTTGAGAAATAGCTTGTTCTTCGGCTCGTAAAGTTTAATTGTTCCAATGACCTCATTTTCACATCGAAGCGGGATGACTAAGCTGGAGCCTAGTCGACATTGTGCAGAGATGGAGCAAGAGTACGCCATGTTGACTCCATCGGCAAACATGACACAGTTATTATCTATGGCATCTTGAGTTATTTTTGATGATATCGGAGTGCCTGGAATATGATGGTCGGCGCCGGTTCCGATAAAGGCCAACAGATGCTCTCTATCGGTTATCGCAACGGCTCCAACATGGGTTTCTTCGATAATAATTTGGGCAACCTGAGTACTACTTTCTTGATTGAATCCCTTGGATAACACCCCAACGCTGCGTTCGGCAATTTTTAGTGCTTGAGTTGAGAATGCCGATGAGAGTTTGTCGAACATGGTTTTTTGATCTCTTACCATACTCATAAACAGGGCTGCACCGATAGAGTTCACTAAGAGCATCGGAAGGGCTATCTGTTTAACCAACGCCCATGCATCGGCAAAAGGTTGAGCGACGAGTAGAATAACCCCCATCTGAAGCATCTCTGCACAGAAGGTGACCAGGCAGACCAACAAAGGGGCGTATATCAGTTCACTCTTATCTTGCCTGCGCAAATAGAGGCTGATTATTCCCGCCGAAAACCCTTCGAGAGTCGTAGAAATAGCACAGGCTACATCGGTAAAGCCTCCCATGCTGTATCTGTGTAAGCCTCCCGTGAGTCCGACTAAAAAACCTGTAACTGGCCCGCCTAAGAGCCCGCCTAAAACGGCTCCCATGGCACGGGTGTTGGCGATGGCGTCGTTAGTCTGTTCACCGAAGTAGGTTGCCATGATGCAAAAGCCGGAAAAAATCAGGTAGATGAATATTTTGTGAGGTAGCCGAGTCGCGGCTTCTGCGAAAAATTTGAATAATGGGGTCTTACTGACAAGGTAGACCAGCACTAAGTAGAGGCTCATCTGTTGGGTTAAAAGTAAAATCAAAGACATGAATAAGTATCCCAATGAGTCATGTTGGCATTCAACAGCAAGAAAAGCAGAATATCAACTCAAATTACGATTGAAATCTATCTGTGAGTGTAAGATCAAAGTTTAATTTCCGAAAATCCTTTATAAAGGGATAAATAATTTATACCTTATATGAGGCAACCTATGTCGAACTCGGTACATGGCCATCAAGTCATGGAATTAATGTTAACCCTAGGGAAAGCGATTAGCAAAGAAGAGCTAAAACTCCTGATGCATGAAAAATTCGGAGAGAACACTTGTTACCACACCTGTTCGGCCAGTGAGATGACTGCTGAAGAGCTGATAGCGTTCTTAGAAAATAAAGGAAAGTTTACTGAGTCGGAGCAAGGCATAGAGACTGCGGCTGATCGTATCTGTAATCATTAGAGCTGTTGTTTTATAAATTAATACTTCGCAGCGATACGTATCACTGCGAAGTATGTGTCTCAATATAATCGTTGGTTAATGGTCATCGCAGATAGCAATAATCGAATCTTGTTCAATCTTACTTTTATTCGAAAATTCATGAATTAAGATTCGGATCAGGCGTGATTTAGCGATTTTAGATTGGCTCGCAAGCTTATCCAGTATGCCAATCGATTCCTCTGTTAATGAAAACGTCGCATGCTTATAAATTTTTGTGGAGTGTTTATCTAACCCCTTATGTTTGCCTGTGGTGAGTTTTTTTCTGTTGCGACTAACCACACTGGGTTGTCCGAAGGCATAGTTATTTGCGTCTTCGATAAAATCCTCGATAGAGACATTTTTACGAGGTGCTGTCTTCTTTCTTCGCTTTAGGTCAGTTAAGCTCATAGCAATTTTCTGGTTCTATAGCAAAAAGTTCATCCGCAATCGCGTGAATTTCCATTGCAGCCTTTCCTCCGGGATCAATCTCAATGACAGAGGAGCCTTGCTCTTCACTATCATCATAGATATTTCTGCTGAAAGTGACGGCATTTAATACTCTTAAACCGAAGGATTGCACAACCTCTTTCGCCTCCAGTATTCGTTTAAATTGGCTGGGAAGCGAAGGACATTGAGTCATCACGATAGTTGCGACCATCTTGGGGTTGACCATCTTACAGGTACTTAACATATCTTCCATATGAGGAAGAGTCTTAAGATCACGACGTTTAGGCCTTAATGGTAAAACCACATAAGTCGCTACCGACATGGCGGCTCGCATTGCAAGGTTATCTTGTCCACCACAATCGACAATGACATAGTCAAATCTTTCATCTTGGCTCAATAAGTCATTACGAATTTTTCCGTAGAGCTGGATACAGTTAATGGTTGGAAGGGTAGGATCGTCATTACGTGCCTGGATCCAGTCGGATGTTGTGCGCTGGGGATCGCAATCGACCATCAGTACGTTGGCTTGAAATTTTTGAGTAATATGAACAGCCAGATTCTGGGCCATGCAGCTCTTACCTGCACCCCCTTTTTCGCCACCCACAAGCAATATCATAAAAATATCTCCATATCCTTTCGTACCAATTACCCTTGGTTATTAAGTATGTTAAGTATAGAACAGACTCCCAGATACTGCTGAAAACCAGGAAAGCGTATTATTTTTCTTTTGCGATCAGTTGAAGTGCGATATGGAAACTGTTGGGGTTACATTCTGTTGTTCTGCACACTTGCCCTTTGACTGTATGCGCTTTGTCATTATCAGGATTGAATGTGATAGTTAATAGTTCACCCAGGTCGAAACCCTGTTTATAGTCAATTAGCACACCATGTCTGGCAAGATCGATACAGATCCCTTCGTCAGTGTTCAAAACACCTTCTTTATCATGCCAGGAGAGAACGATTCTTTCGGCTTCCATGTCAAGCCTTAAGGAAGTACGTCGCTCATCTAAGTCTTCAACCATATCACTCATCTAAGATCCCTTCTCATTGAAGTAAAAGTAACTTCTTTAAAAGTAGCATAATATATGTTCAATAAGGCAAAAAAATCAAATAGAGAATGCCTCTTTGTTACAGGCAAAAAAAACTCAGCCTATCTGGCTGAGTTTTTATAATATCAATATTGGCTACTGATGATCATCACTCTTTGGGTAAGGTAGCTTCAGCTGTCCCCAACGAATCACAATGACCGTAGAAGCTAATATCAGCGTGGACACGGAAATAGCCAGAATGCGCCAGTCATCCATCGCTTTCATATCTAATATGAGATAACGAGCCAAGGCAACGATGGCAATATAGAGAGGCATGCGGACAGGAAGCTTTCCTGATTCGGCATAATTTGCCACCATGGCCAAGACTTCTAAATAGATAAACAGTAGCAGTAGGTCGGCAAGTGCGACTCTTCCTACTTCAAATATATGGTATATCTCTTGCCCAATGGCAACGATCGTTGCAATTGCAATGATGAACAGAACGAAGTGTTCAACCGCTTTAATGCTTTTTGAACCGTATTGAATGTATCGTTTCCCCATAAAGACCTCTTTGCGTTTTTTTTGCAATGGTATCAAGTATTCAGAACTGTGCTAACTTATCTGTGTGACGCCATTCACATTAATACCATTATAATACAGTTAGGTAGGGCTATTAGGGCCGAAATTTTTGTGATGAATCTGTTATTAATATAGAAGGCATTAGTATTTTAACAAATTGTCGCCGAGGAACTGGGATGGATTTATGGTGGATTCGGAATTTTCTTTAAACGAGCTGGGCGCCAATTCTCGATTCTTTTCTAGTAAAAAATATATTGGCGCCCTGTTCTTTTTTGTTTAACCGGGTTTACCGTCTACTCGGGCTCTAAGTAAAATCGGGGTATAGTGATAAATGAATATGGCGAAAGAGAGCATCCAACAAACGATTGCTGCCTCGAGAAGCGGAAGATAATAACTCATCATTAATCCTGCCAAAATCCGAAATACCGTTGCCAGCACGATGAGTGCGAAGGCAATCGTCACTATTTTAGGCGGGGTTAAGTTTCTGCCTGTGTGACCTAAAGATACCCTTGCCATCATAGCTAAAATCATCCCTCCTAAGCCACCTAAGGTGATCCCATGCAAGCCTGCGGAGAAATTCTCACCCGTAGCGATAAGTAATAAGCCTAGCGGAATGAAAAAATAGCTTACATGGAGTGACCATAACAGGGGAACGCCTGCTGTATGTCTTCCTCCCCAGCGTGACCATCTTATCAGTAAGATTATCCCGGCAATACCTGCACTTATCTGAATAACGAGTGGCTGTTGAAATAATACTGCCAAGATAAGAAAAATAAGGCTGATAAAGGTGACGATTTCGAGCCAAACAATATTCGGGCTCCGTTGCCATTGTGTTGCTCTTTCGGTAAAAAATGGAATCACTCTACCGCCTATTAGCGCCACGACTGTAACCATGAGCAATATAGCGCTGTGTAGAGCCGTTTTAGTTAACGCAGGATCATTAGTTAGTAGACCGTAATAACTCATCGCATTGACTAACATCAGCATCAATAAAATAGGCACGAAGGCAAAATTTCGCCATTGCTTGACCTTTAATACCGATCTTGCCATCAAGAGTGCGGTTAATGGAGCAAAGGCCAGATCTATCGCCATGACGACTTCCAGTGATACCCAGTCTTTATTAAGAAGTAATACTCTGGGTAACATCCAAACCAAGACCAGGATCATGAGGGGTTTACCTTTAACCCCCGGTTGTCCGGTCCAGTTTTGTACCGCCGTTAGCAAAAAGCCTGCAATGATGGCGATAACGAAGCCAAATACCATCTCATGTCCATGCCACCATATTGGGTCGCCATGAGGAGAAAACTGAATATGGCCAAAGAAGAAGCCTCCCCAAATGGTGATGGCCATAAGGCTAAACATGGCGCCTAACAGGAAGAAAGGACGAAAGCCTAGTTTAAAAAGTGAAAATTGGGGTTGTGTTTGAGTCGGTTCATCGATATTTAACATGACACTCTCTAATAACCTAGTAAATATGTCAGGTATTATAAGGTGTATTTCAGATGCAAGTAAATGCTTTTGAATCCTTGAGACGATCTTTTGTTTTTAGGAAACTGATTTTTTAGAAACTTTAGTCTTAAAGAAAGAAGAGGTGGTAGGAGTTATGTGGCTTAGTATCAGAAATAAAAAAGCCATCATAGTGATGATGGCTTCATATTTTACAATCTGTTCTGGGGGGATTAACGTTTAAGTGCTTCGCTTAGTAATGGGCGAGCAGTTTTAACGATTATTGACGTGGCTTTCGGTGAACCCGCAATAATATTACCCGATGCCATGTAGCCATGGTTACCGGTGAAATCGGTTACAGTACCGCCAGCTTCACGAACAATAAGCTCGCCTGCTGCGATATCCCAAGGTTTAAGACCAATTTCGAAGAAACCATCTACGCGACCCGCACCAACATAGGCAAGATCGAGTGCGGCAGAACCTGCACGACGAACATCGGCACATTGAGTGAAAATTTCAGTAAAAATTTTCATGTAAGTTTCAGTATGCTGCTTGGCTTTGAAAGGGAAGCCAGTAGCGATAATTGCATTGCTAAGATCATTTTGCTTAGAAACACGCATACGGAAGTCATTGAACTTTGCGCCTTTACCGCGAACGGCAGAGAAGAGTTCGTCGCGAATTGGGTCATACACAACGGCAACTTCTGTCTTGCCTTTGTATTGAACTGCGATAGAAACCGCAAAGTGTGGGATGCCTTTAACAAAATTGTTGGTGCCATCCAGAGGGTCTACAATCCATACGTAATCGCTGTTTTCGCCTTTATTCTCACCAGTTTCTTCACCAATGATAGTGTGATCCGGGTAAGACTTACGGATTTGATAAGTAATGGCAGCTTCAGCTTCTTTATCTACGTTTGTTACGTAGTCATTAATACCTTTCGCTGTAACCTCAACTTTGTCGAGTTCAGCGAAGGCACGTATAATCGTTTGGCCGGCAGCGCGGGCAGCGCGCACAGCAATAGTCTGCATCGGATGCATTACAATCCCCTGGATTTTAAAGAACAGATATAAAATAATCGGTGCGTATTATACCCCCACGGCCGTAAAGTGCAAGGTT
>PJEL010003735.1_pt1 | contig 12842 bp, 7 predicted proteins | sample 1853271 | NCBI WGS metagenome assembly PJEL01 (sample SAMN08108733, study PRJNA415343) | Invertebrate metagenome, whole genome shotgun sequencing project. | host: Globobulimina | place: Sweden: Gullmar Fjord | collected 2015-08 | reverse complement strand
GTCAGCGTGATGGTTTCTTTCAAGGCATCGATACCCTGTTCCGCTTTGGCATGAACCCGTACGATCAGATCCTTGTTTTCTGTTGTGATTGTCGAGATGCGATATTTAAGATCCTTAACCTGATCTTTCAGTCCTGTGACCAACATTCTTTGCTGTTGCCGCTCATCATCAAATCCAGTGAGGCGATCTTTAGTTTCCTGCAGCTCGTTGTAGATTTCGTCCTTATTGGACTGGAACATCTGCAATTCACGGTTCAAGGATGACAGTCTTTTTTGGGCGATCAGCTTGGCTTCTGCAATTTGATCGCGCTCTTCCGTTGTATGATATAGGGCTTTATTGATCTTGGTGATTTTAAGCGACAGACTTTCGCTGCGCTCATTCGTCAATTGCAAGCGTTGGCTCAGCATATGAATGCGATCTTCAAGATCCCGAGCATACTGATCGCGGTTATCGAGCGCATTGACTTTCTGTTTTAAGTTCGCCGTCGCGGTTTGCAGGGTTTCTTTTAAATTATGCCGTTCTGAGAGAATTTCCTCGAGGCGTGCATATTGCTGATCAAGCTCTGATTTGGTCAGGTTTAGATTGGATTTGGAAAGCAGCAGGTTGGCAGAAACAGACCGGACTTTGTCGTGAAGCAGGGCAAGTTTGTTTTCTTGACTGTTAAGTTCATCCTGCTGTAATCCATTATGAACGGCCAGTGTCGTCATGAGCGACACAAAACAGACACTGCCTGCAATCAGAGCGATTTGAGACTTTTTACTAAGCTTGAAATATTTGAGTTGGCCCTCAGTACTGATGATGACTTGGCGATCAACTAATATCCTGTCCAAAACAGGTTTCAGTTTCATGAAATTCCCCAGTTTCTCATTCATCAAAAATTCGTGTCCAAAAAGCCCGTCAATTAAACGTATTTTAGCCAAAACTGCAACTGTCCGCTACTTACTGCCCTTTGGAGACTTAACTTGTTTTTCTGATAGTTCACTGCGAACTGAAAGAGGTAAATAATAGTCCGATGTGAGCTTGGCCTGATCTCTTGCCTCGGTGTTAAATGGTGGTTTTATAAGGCCTTTGAAGTTTTTCCGAACCAATTGTTGCCAATATTCTTTGGGGTCATAATTCAATTTTTTACAAATATAATGGAACCACCGGTTGCCGTATGCCACATGGCCAATTTCTTCAGCCAATATGATTTTTAGGATATCTGCACTGGCAATATCTTCCATTTTGGCGAATCGTTTTATCATCGGCGGTGTGACATCCAGGCCTCGAGCCTCTAGGACCATTGGGACTATGGCAAGCCTGGCTGCAATATCGTACCGGGTTGAAAAAGCGGCTTCCCACAATCCGTCATGGGCCGGAAAGTCACCATAGGAAAATCCGAGCTCCGCTAATCGGTCGGCTAACAAATTAAAATGTTTACCTTCTTCATCACCAACCTTTACCCAATCATCATAAAATTCCCGTGGGAAACCTTCTTCGGTAAAACGGGCAACCATATCCCAGGCCAGATCAATCGCATTGAGTTCAATATGCAAAACGGCATGGAGCAGCATCGCTCGGGCCTCAACCGATTGTCCGCGGCGTCTGGGTAAATCCATGGGAGAGAGAAGTTCAGGCCGCTCGGGCCTTGCGGGTCTGTCGTCGGGTGTTCCTGACCCCACAGGCATTTCAGGGTTGTTCCGCCACAGCAAAGCAGCTTCGCGGCTCAATGCCGCTTTTCTACTTGCGTCCGCAGTTTTCAGAATGGACTGAGCAAGATCATTCAGAGTTGTCGCAGTCATAAGGCTTGAGCAGCTTCCAGAACGGCATCTACATGGCCTTTGACTTTCACTTTCCGCCAAATATTCTGCACGGTGCCGGAGGCATCAACCAGAAAAGTTGCCCGCTCAATGCCCATGTATTTACGGCCATACATGTTTTTTTCAACCCAAACCCCAAAGGCGTCACAGACCGCACCGTCCTCGTCACTGGCCAGTAAGACTGAAAGATCGTGTTTAGCCCGAAACTTTTCATGTTTTGCAATTGTATCCTTGGATACCCCGATCACCGTCACTTCAGCATTGCCGAACTCTGCCTTTAAATCGCTGAACCCCTTGGCTTCGGTCGTGCAACCGGGTGTGTCATCCTTGGGATAGAAGTAGATCACATATTTTCGGCCTTTCAAGCCATCAGAACTGATCGCGCCGGTATCATCTGTCGGCATCATGAACTTTGGAACGATCCCACCCACTTCTATCATCTGTTTGTCCTTATTGTTATTCTCAGTTTTTCCGTCATTGAAATATCAGGCACGACTTCCCGGCACAAGGAGACACTTGAATTGTCATAGGGGCGAACAACGCCTTGGAAAGCGAGCGGACAAGATTTCTGATGAAATCAAACAACGATGTGTTGCCCTTTAGTCATCAAAAAATGGGTGTATCCAATTTCTCTGGTTTTTACTCGAAGCCAATCAGGTTTTTCATTTTGGTGCTATCAATATTATTCCGCTGAATAAAAACTACTTCAATGTCGATGTTCTTGCTCGTCCGTTTTCCTAACATGGCCAAATGGACGGCGTGAACACCTTGATAGCCCATCTGAAAAGGTTGTTGCACCACAGCACCAAACATATGTCCCGATTTGATCGCCTTGATCATTTCTTTACTAAGATCAAACCCAATGTGGACAATTTTTTTCGATGCATCCAGTTGTTCGAGGGCTTTTAGAACCCCCAGGCTTGTGGATTCATTGGGTGTAAAAATACCATCGATAGGATCGGCGTGCTTCAAAATATCATAGGCACGGCTACGAGCCTCCCCGACACTCGTTCCGAGATAGTCATCAAGGACAATCTCAAGTCCGTTCGCAGTCGCTGCCCTGATAAAGGCATTTTCTCTCACTCTAGTCGTCGCAACATTTTTATTTTGCCTCAGGACCGCAATCCGCCCCTTGCCCTCCAAGGCTTTCGCCATTTCAAGCCCCGCAAGTTCCCCTGCCAGAGAATTATTGGTTTTTATGACGCTAACGGATTCACCGCCAATGTCACGGTCAATATAAACCGTTGGGATGTGACGCGCTTTAAGCCCCAATACGTCTTTTTTCCGGTCGGCTGTTGTTGGGGCAATGACCAACCCGCCGCATCCATTTGAAACCATAAAATCAATAATTGAACGTTGCCCCTCATGGTTTAGTTCTTCTACTGCTCCCCGTACATGAACAGGAACACCGATCTCTTTGCCGGCCAGGCGTGCACCTCTTTCAACATCACCCCAAAAGCCTATCCCGCCGCCAGCCGTCACCACGCCAATGCAGTTCGCCAGTGCAAATGTTGAGGAAAATAAACAGATCCCAATCAATAGTGCCGACACGATGACTATTTTCACGAAATTTACCTATACAAAAAATTCAATATAGCATGCAAAATGAGTTGAAACCATCAATACTGCCTATCCTTGACGCTCCGGTAGCAACCATTCCTTGGGCTTTTCCCGTCATTTTATTCGCCACTGAGAGCGAATATACTGTAATTAATAAAAAAGATTGGAGAGATTGGAATCGGGGTTTTCTGTGGCCATTTTGTGTGTGTCGATTACAACGACGATTGAGTGGAACGAAGCGATAACAGTCGTAAGTGAGGCTATCAGCCGGCATGGAGGCTGGATCTCCAATCATATCTTCTTTTCCAATATGGCCGCGACAATCAACTATGAACTGCCGTTTGACAGGATCGATGATTTTATTTCGTGGCTGAAGAAGTCTTCAATGGATCCCAGCGTAGTCAAAGACGTCCCGAGAAAGGTCGAGGGAGACGTGCGAGGTCAAATTTCACTGACGTTCATCCACGGTGATCCCGATTTGAAAAGAGATGTACCGGCTTTCGGGTGAGATTTTCAGTCAGGTAATATTTTTACAATGCTTTCGTAACCAGCTCATAAAAATTCATTTTCTTGCCAATAAAACGAACCCCTTCATTGGATAGGTGGCCCTTGTCCCGGTAAATGAAGATAGAGTCAATCGAGCTCCTGCAGTAATTGCCGTTGCAGATAATATCGTCTATCCAGACAACCTGGTGGTTTCTTTCAATTTCTTTGAGGAAGTGAATGACCTCTTTTTGTTTGTTTGCATAAGTCTGATAGGTGAAATCACACTCGGCTGGGTCAAACTTCAACATGACGCTTTTTGCCAGACATTGACCCAAGTCTTTTCCATCAGCCGGAGGTGGCGCAAAAACAACAGGCTTAATGCCATTATCTTCAAGTGTTGAAAGCGTTTTTTCAAACTCGGCCAATACAACAGACAAATCAAAATCGAGAGGGCCATCTTTGTTGTAGAGTTTCGACCCTGGCGTGGCATATTGGTGAAAAGGTGAGGAAAGAATAGCGTATTTTACAGTGTCATTGTTTTTGAGCCAGTTCATGACCTGCTCATTAAACAGCAAGCATCCTTTGGCCCATTTTTCATTATAATCAGGATAAAGTATTGGCGATAATTCCAAAAATGGCCCACAGACGCTTTTTGTCATTTGAATGAGTTTAACGTCCGGCTTTGAGGCAACCACCCCTTTGACCAGATGCATGGCATATGAATCTCCCCAAACGATAATTTCAGGATCGTCATCTGTTCTACATGCCGTCGGTAATTTTAACGGATTGTCACAGCGTTTACTCAAGCCCGGATTTGACCCAAATCGTTTGCCAAGATCAGCATAAGTGACTTGTCCATCAATGAGCCGATTTTCAAAGCCCGAGCTGATATCACCGGCACCACCGATTGCAACAACAAGTAAGGACACTGCGGCTGCCAGTCGAAATAACTTCTGTCTGTTCAGGGTTTGTTTGTTTCTAAAAGGGCGTTCAATAAATCGCCATGAGAAAAAACCCAGAGCCAGTGAAGCAATCACCAATATGCCATATAGTAAGGGGGAGGGCTCATCAATGCTTCTTAGCCGGGCAAAGGCGAAAAGCGGTTGGTGCCATAAATAAACGCTGTAGCTGATAAGGCCAATAAAGACCATAGGAGGCAATGAGAGCAGTCTGGAAGTGATCGTTTTGTGGCCACAAAACAAAATTAGAAGCGCAACGCCTGTGACTGGAATTAAAGCATAGATTGAGGGAAACGGTGTTCCTCCATCGAAGGCAAAAATCGAATAAAAGATCAGGGACAGACCAAAAATCGAGAGCCATTCATTGGATCTTACGTCTCTGTTCGTCAGATAAATTGCACAGAGTGAACCAGCAAGCAACTCCCAGGCGCGAGAGGGAAGCAAGTAAAAATTCGCGGAAGGAAAATTGTAGGAACCCCATTCAGCTAAAGAAAGGCTTACTATAAAAATCAGGGAAATTGCCGCGACAAGTTTACGGTTTCCAAAGCGCAAAAGAAAAATGAGGAGAAGAGGAAATATCACATAGTATTGCTCCTCTACGCCCAGGCTCCAGGTGTGGAGCAGGGGTTTCTCATCGACAAGGGGCTCGAAATAGCCTTTTTCTTTCCAGAATAGAAAATTGGAAACAAAAAAGATAACCGCCATCAGGCTTTGGCCAAAATTTTCCAGTTGCTTAGGCTGCATCCACATCCAGGCAAAAGGAAGACAGCTTAAAATGACGAAATACAGCGCAGGAAATATCCGGCGGATACGTCTCTCATAAAACCCTGTTATCGTAAACGAGCCCGCCTGTGTTTCGTTTAGAATGATGGAAGTAATAAGATAGCCGCTGATCACAAAGAAGATATCAACTCCGATATACCCACCGCTGAAGGTTTCAAAGCCAGCGTGAAACAATATCACCGGAATGACGGCCAGGGCTCTCAGGCCATCAATTTCTTTGCGATATTGCATGCATTACCTTTGGGATGCGAAGAGATAGATTTTCCTTAAACCAATATTGCCGAAAAAGGAAGGTGCATGGGAATTTCTGTTGTATTCACGATTTAGGGTGAGGGGATAAGTTCCTTGAAACTTCGCGTTACAAACGCTTGAATTCTTTCAACTTCGTTTGATAATTTCTCAAAGTCATCTTGCCCACCGGCTTTGGATAACGCTTGTTTTAGCGCCGTGGGAATTTGTTCAGTGACTACTCTTTCGCTTAAAGAAAGTCTGATAAGGCCCTGCAAGTTAAGGTAAAAAGACATGGCATTTGCCAATTTTTTTGATTTATCTGCATCAAGGATATTCACTACGCCCATTCGCTCAAAACTGCCGATCGTATTCGGAATAAGAATGTCGGGATGATCTGCCCCATGCACAAGTTTAAGATATTGGCATATAAACTCTAAATCCATCAAACCGCCGGGATGATTTTTAAGGGCCCAGACCGGCTTGTCCGCATGTTCCTTATGAAGTCTGGTTTGCATGTCGCAAACGTTTTTGGATATTTCAGGAATGTCTCGTTTTGCACTTAAAATTTTCGTCAGAGCATCAGAAACCTTTTCTTTTAGGCCAGGCGTTCCAGCGACGACCCTTGCGCGCGTCAGGGCAAGATGCTCCCATGTCCATGCATCTTCGGTATAGTATTTTCTGAACCCTTCTAATGGCAATGCAATCGGGCCGGATTTCCCATGAGGTCTGAGCCTCATATCCACTTCATACAGGTATCCTTCTCCCGTTAAGGCACTCAAAGCATTGATGAAACGCTGACTGAGTCGAGTATAGAAGAGGCCTGCTGGAATGGCCTTTTCGCCATCCGTCATATTGTCCGCGGAATCAGTATCAAAAACAAAAATTAGGTCGGCGTCGGATCCCGGGGTCATTTCCTCGCTACCGAGTTTTCCAGCAGCAATAACAGCAAATTGGCCGCCTGGTACTTTGCCGTGTTTTTCTTCGAGTTCCTTACTTACGCGTAACAGAATGGCTTCCATCACTATTTCTGCGATCAAGGTAAGAGAGGCTCCCGCAGAGACGGTGGCACCGCGACCGTTTTGATGGTCAATATCATTCAGAATTTGAACGCCAATACGGAATTTGAGATCGTTCAACCAACGACGGGAAATGTCGAGGACATCTTGAAAATCTCGCCCGGTATCGAGCATGACCTCAAGATCGTCTGCGAGTTCTTTACGATCCGGCAGCGGCCCCAAAAAATCTGAAGAGAGAACACCATCAAGCAAGAGGGGATTGTTTGAAAGGCGGTTTGCAAGTTGCGGGGCCATGCCCATTATCTTTGCTACCAGCTGAAGAAGGCTTGGGTGGGCGCTGAAGAGGGAGAAAAGCTGAACACCGGCAGGGAGTTTTTTCAAAAATCCGTCAAAACGGGTGAATGCAGCGTCAGGACTAGCTGTGTTGGCCAAATTTTCCAAAATGGCGGACATTAGGGTGGTCAGCAGCTGTTGGGCGCGAACGGTTCGTGTTGCCCGGTAGCGCCCATGATGCCATTCGCGGATGGTCTTTGAAATCGTAGCCGTGTCTTCATAACCAAGATTTTGAAGTGATTTCATTGTTTCCGGATCATCATCCGATCCTGTAAACACCAAGCGACCTACCTGGCGTTCTTCATTTTCTTCAAAATGAAACAGGTTGTCATAATGGGTTTTGACGGTTTTTAAAGTCAGTTCGAGTTTTTCGCGAAATTCGTCAGCATCGTTAAACCCCATAAAGACGCCAAGCTTGTCCAGGTCTTCAGTTTTTTCCGGTAATACTTGCGTTTGTTCATCATTGATCATCTGCAATCGATGTTCCAGTGTGCGCAGGAAGATATAGGCTTCGGTTAAATCCTCCTGTATGGATTTGGTAATTTTCTCGGCTTCGGTTAAAGCCTCAAGAGTACCAAGAGTTGTTGAGGTTCTAAGCGCCGGGTTTCGTCCCCCTTCTATCAACTGCTGGGTCTGGCAGAAAAATTCAATTTCCCGAATGCCGCCACGTCCGATCTTAATATTGTGGCCATCCAGTGAAATTTCACCAAATCCCTTATGGGCGTGAATTTGGGATTTTATGGCTTGAATATCGGCAATCGCTGCGAAATCCAGAAATTTGCGCCAGACAAATGGCTTCAAAAAATCGATAAATTCATCACCGCTTTTGAGATCGCCAGCCACAGGGCGGGCCTTGATCATGGCTGCCCTTTCCCAGTTCTGCCCCTGACTTTCGTAATAGGTGTGAGCAGCCGCAAGAGGCAGGGCAAGTGGGGTGGCGCCGGGATCAGGGCGAAGCCGTAAATCAGTTCGAAAGACATAACCATCGGCCGTGCGTTCCTGCATCATTTTCACAAGATTACGTGCGATCTTTATGAATAGGTCCTGCAACGATTTACGGCCCGTGTAGGTGATCTTGTCAGAATCAAACAGAATGATCAGGTCGATATCACTGGAATAATTAAGCTCATATGCGCCCAGTTTTCCCATCCCAAGAATGATGACACCGCTGTCCTGTAGTGGTCTGTCAGGATAGGGAAGGGCGATTTCCCCTTTTGTATGCGCCGCCAGAAGGAGATGAGAGAGGCAATAATCAGTGGCAATACTGGCAAAATCCGACAAAGTTCGGGTGATTTTTAAAAGAGGCCACGCCTCCGCCATATCCGCAAGCGCTGTAAGAAGAGCAATCCTCCCTTTAGCGATCCGTAATGCTTTCATGACGCCCGCCAAGTCTTGTTCGGGTGACGTCTCAAGCGTCAAATCATCATAAATTTTGGCCAGACCTCTGTCGCTGCCTTGTTCAATAAGGTGGCGAAAGAAATGTAGGTCTTTCAGCAGACATTGGGAGAGATAGGGGCTATTTCCGAAAATAGCTGATAACAAATCACTGCCCGCCTTAGTTTCGCCAAATTTGGTCCCAAAATTAAGGTGTTCTGGATCAGAGGCTAGTTTCTCTGTCCAGTTTTCGAGGCCTATTTTGAGGAACTCAGGGTTTCCAGAATTTGGAAGTGATTGAACTTCATTAGTAAAAGAGAAAATTTCGACTTCAGACATATCCAACGTTCCTAAAATCGGTCATAGTATGGTAGGCCGTCTATACTGGCGCGGACAGTGGGTTAATTTCAACATATATGTGAATAGCACGTTTTGGTTAGAGCAACTTCAAAAATACTTGTCCGAACGACCTTAAGTGTCCTTGTTCTGGTTATTTTAACCGGTCTTGTTCTTGTGGCTGCACTCAGCCGTGGGCCGCTTTCTCTGTCTTTTGCAGGGCCTTACATTAATCAGGTCTTGGCCGATCAATATCCGGACCTCAAATTAGGCTTTGATGAGTTGGACCTTCTTTGGGATGGTCGCGACAAAAATCTGGTTTTTGGAGTCACCAATGTATCCGTTACAAAGGAGAACGATACAATTGCTGTGATACCGGCGGTAACCGTTACATTCAGCGGTGATGCCCTGTTCAAAGGCAAGCTTGCACCGTCTGGTCTTGAATTTACCGGCCTGAAAGTCCTATTGACGCGAACGGAGAATGGCGGTGTCAATTTAGGATATTCCTACGGAGAAACCGAGGCAGCAGCAGGGTCTGAAAATGAAATGGCCGGAGCGACGGTTGATGCCATTCATGAATTGATCGGCGGACTGGAAAAAAACCGCCAACAGTCGGATCTGACGGCTTATCTTGAACGATTGGAGATATATCAGTCGGGCTTTTTTATCGAAGATGAAAAGCAGAATAAGTTATGGCGGATTACGTCGGCAGACCTGGTTCTCTGGCGCACAGAGAATGGCTTGGTTGGCCGTATCCAAGGGGATGTCCATATTGCAAAAGAGAGTATAAATCTCGTTGCCAATGCCGCCTATGATGCGCGCAATAAGACGACGGTGATCAACACACAGATCTTCGATTTTCCGATTTCTTTGATTGCCGGCGAAATTCCGGAACTCGCGCAGTTAAAAGGATTTGATCTACCCCTATCAGGCGATATTAACCTGTCACTCGATAGCTCCTTTCTCCCCGTACAAGTTGGCTTTAATATCCTGACCTCACCAGGGCGGATAGATTTACCAGATTTGTATAAGAAGCCTTTGCAGATAAAATCCATTGCCGCAGAGGGACATAGCGCGGCTCCGTTTACGGCTATCAATCTCAATAGCGTTCAGATCCAGACTATTGGTCCAAAAGTTGACATGAGCGGATCTTTCATGAAAACGGATGAAGGTTTTGGTATGTCAATCGAGGGGGTGATCCCTCACATAGAAACCAATGACATTGGGGTTTATTGGCCATACTCTGCGGCGGTGGATGGCTATAACTGGGTGACGGCAAGTATCCGAGATGGCACTGCTGAAGGTACATTCCGCGTTGAGTTACCTCCTGGTGCACTGGAGAGTGGCAAGATCCCCGATGGTGCAGTGGAGATGAAATTCTCTTTTAAGGGAGTGAGTACGGATTATTTTCCTCCGCTACCAAAAGTAGAGAATATTTCGGGTAATGGCATCCTGACGGAGAAACAGGTTCATGTTTTTGACATGACAGGTGAGTTGCAGGGGATGAAATTACCTGAAGGGGAAGCAAAAATTTTGCACTTTGATAAGAAACGTCAAATTGCAGATATTTCCATCAAAGTGAATGGTGATAACAAGGGCATATTTGAATTTCTGGATTTAAAACCACTTGAATTCGTCACCTCCTTTGGGGTTGTTCCCTCCGCCATGAAAGGCACCGGCGAAGTCTCGGCCAAGTTTGTTTTTCCGCTTCGGGATGATTTGACATTGCTGGACGTTGATTTCGAAGCGAAGGGCAAGTTTGAGAATGCCTTTATTCCCAATGTTTATGAAGAATTTGATTTGTCCGAAGGGACTTTGAACGCGGTTGTGACCCCCGATATGATGACGGTAAGAGGACCTGCAAAAATCCAGGGTATCCAGTCCGATGTTAGTTTTCAATCCTGGTTTAAGGGGAAAAAAGAAGGTGTCCGTCGGTATGAAGTTCTTGGGAAAATTACCGATGCAGATCGAAAAGAATTAGACGTTGATACCGAATATTTAACGGGGCCCGTCGCAGCATCATTAGGTTTTGAAATTAATTCTGATGGATCGTCTAACGGTGTTGTCACGCTGAACCTTCTTGAAGCCGCCATAGATGTTCCGGACTTGCATTTATCAAAACCCATCGGTGTTGTGGGACTTTTGGGGGCCCAAATTCATTCTGACGGTAAAGGCAAAACTGAAATATCCAATATTCGTTTAAGTTCCGATGCCCTTGACGTGGTTGGTCGAGCATCCGTGGACACGGACGGGCTTGTCTTCTTGGAGGCATCAAAAATTTCCTTCGGGGAAAATGATCTGACACTGGATGTCACGCGCAAAGAAGCGCAAAGTTATGTCGCTGATATTAAGGGACGTGTCTTTGATCTGCGACCATTTGTGGTCGGAGACTACTCCCTGAACGAAGGCCGCGCAAAACCAACAGAAGATCCGCTAACTCTGTATATGAATATTTCTGTCGACACTGTCATAATGGATGGGGGGGTCTCTTTAAAAAATGTTGCGGGGTATGTGGATACGGTTGATGGTGTAATCAAACAAAGTAATGTCAAAGCGCGATTTACTGAAGAATACGGGATCAGCTATACCTTGAACCATAATGAGAAAGGCCGTCATTTTGAATTTCAATCTGATCATGCGGGCCTTCTTCTACAGGGCATGGATATTTACGATAATGTTCGCGAAGGGACGCTTTCCATTACAGCAGATATTGATGATACGGGCGCTGAAAGTAAGGCGACTGGAGAAGTTAATATGAAGGATATTCGGGTTGTTAATGCTCCTGTTCTGGGTAAAATCCTGACCATTGGCTCCCTTGGCGGGATTGTTGATCTCCTGAAAAATGAAGGCATGACATTTGCATCTGTCGAAGGACCTTTCACCTATCAAAATGGATTGCTCTCGACCAAGGATTTTCGGGCAGTTGGCTCTATCGGCATTACCGTGACCGGCAATATGGATCAAAAAAAGAAGACGATAGACGCATTTGGTACAGTTATCCCCTCTTATACACTCAACTCAATTCTTGGAAATATTCCAATCCTTGGGCGGCTTCTCGTTGGCCGAAAAGGGGAGGGGATTTTCGGGTTTTCTTATAAGGTTAAGGGGAGTTCGGATGATCCGAAAGTGAGTGTAAATCCAGTGTCCGCACTGGCGCCCGGAATTCTGCGACGCATGTTCTTTGAACCGTGGGACGGGAAGCCTGGAGGCGATAAGCCGGTAGCCGAAGACTCAAAGAAGAAAAAAGACGACAAACCCTGATAGATCTGCCGCCTTTTAGCGAAAGTTGATTTAAAAATCAGATTGGTTTAATCAAATGATGGCGTTTCTTGCCAGCTGACAATTTGATACTGCCCATATCACTTACATCCGCTGAGGTCAGAACCAGTTTTTCATCCGATATTTTCTCATCATTCAGACGTGCACCGCCGCCTTTGATTAGTTTGCGTGCTTCGGAGCTTGACTGGCTGAGGCCAATTCGATTGAACAGAACAAAGGCAGGAATACCTTCATCCAACTCAGATTTTGGAATTTCGGTTGTAGGAAGACTTTCTGTAGTCTGACCCAGTTCAAAGGTTTTACGCGCCGTCTCAGCCGCAGCCAAAGCTGCTTCTTCGCCATGCGCGAGCCGGGTACATTCGCCCGCCAGTATTTTTTTTGCTTCGTTTAGCTCAGCACCTTCGAGACTTTCAAGTTTCTCAATTTCCTTAAGCGGTAATTCTGTAAACAGGCGCAGGAACCGACCGACATCGGCGTCTTCAGTGTTTCTCCAGAACTGCCAGTAATCGTAGACGGAAAGCATGTCTTCGTTCAGCCAGATGGCTCCGGCTGCGGTCTTGCCCATTTTTGCGCCGGAAGACGTTGTGAGCAAAGGCGTGGTCAGGCCAAACAGATTAAAGCTGTTGGTGCGGCGGCCAAGCTCTGTTCCGTTGACAATATTGCCCCACTGATCAGATCCACCAATT
>PJEL010003734.1_pt1 | contig 12843 bp, 15 predicted proteins | sample 1853271 | NCBI WGS metagenome assembly PJEL01 (sample SAMN08108733, study PRJNA415343) | Invertebrate metagenome, whole genome shotgun sequencing project. | host: Globobulimina | place: Sweden: Gullmar Fjord | collected 2015-08 | reverse complement strand
AGGTGGCAGCCTTTACTACAGAGCAACCCCTCTCGCTCTAACAGAAGGAAATTTTATCATAGAAACGGAATAAGAAAGGAAGATATGTATGAAACAAAAAAGGTTGTTAACAATACTCACTCTTATAATGAGCACATTTTTGGCTTCTTCATTGGCATATGGAGCAGCTGGTTTAAACATATTGTATCAGGAAACTGACATGGGAAACGGTTGGTGGCAATATGATTACATATTTGAGAATACCTCAACAAGCAATGAATACTTATATGAGGTATACCTGGACTTTGGAGAATCAGATATTTACGGTCTGCCTCTTACAACAGGATGGGATTACACTGTGTGGGAAGGATGGAACTATAACGCAAATTATTTAAATACATTTTCAACAGGCCCGGAAAATGACATTTCACCCGGCAGTTCTCTCGGCGGATTTATATTTAAAGTCAATTCACATCTTGGAAGCATTTCTTTTGACGCTTACTTTGATGACTGGTCATATATAAGAGGAACTACTGCTGTTGCACCTGAGCCTTTAAGCTCTGTTTTGTTTATTACTGGAGGTGGGATATTGATTATAAGAAAATTTATTTTAAAATAAACATCACACATCTTATGAGAAACCACTGATTATAGTATCTGCAACCAAATATAAAGGAACTTATAAAATGAAAAATATTCTAAATTTACTTGCTGTATGTGCAATTAGTCTTCTGTCTTTTAGTACTGTTCACGCAACGTCTACAAACCTTGCGCCCAATGGTACGGCAACTCAATCGTCCAGTCATGGTGCAGATGCTTCCCGTGCCAATGACGGCAATACTGACGGTAATTACTGGAATGGATCCGTAACACATACCAATTCAGAACTAGGGTGGTGGCAGGTTGATCTTAAAAGCGAATTCGATCTTGACAGCATAATGCTCTGGAACAGAACTGATTATCGCCCCAATCGTCTGACAAATTTCCGAGTATCAGCCCTGAATAGCGGAATGGATGAAGTTTGGGGGGAGGACTATTTCCCATATGGTGGTTATTTTAATCCAAGTATGTATATCCAATTGCCGGACAGCACTGTAGCTCAGTTCGTCAAGATCCAGCTTTATAATACCAATTGGCTTAGCCTTGCCGAAGTCCAGGTGTTTGGATCCAGCGTTGCCCCTGAGCCATTAAGCTCTATCTTATTTATTTCTGGTGGGGTAGTGGTGGGATTACGGTATCTTCGGAAAAACAATTAACATTGAACATCGAACGTCCAACATTGAATTTTGAATGGTAGGTTGTGAGTTTTTGTTTGACATTCAACGTTGAACGTTCAGTGTTAGATGTTCGACGTTCATTTTAAAACAACTTATACCTCCTAAAAACTCTCATAGCAATCTATTGCAAAACTTATTTACACTTATTTACACATATAACACGCATACTTAACCCTACTGTGTCGATTTACATTACACTTTATGCGTTACTGTGAATATTTTCTTTACACTTTTTGCAATTGATAATTCTAAGTTGTTTGCAATATTAATCAGTTACGCTATTGGTATAATTATTGCTTATTCTCTAGATGTTAAGTTAATTTACATTTTAATTAAGTTATTGTAAAATATATAACATATTGAGGAGGGTCTCAAATGAAGAAACTTTTAATTATACTTATTGGAATTTTAGTGATTCCTGGGTTTTTAGCCACTGCCCACGCTACGCCTATAAACCTTGCACCTAATGGTACCGCAACTCAGTCATCCCTTCATGGATTTGCAGATGCTTCCCGTGCCAATGATGGCAATACTGACGGTGATTTCTGGCAAGACTCTGTAACACATACCAATTTTGAAAGAGGATGGTGGCAGGTTGATCTTGGAAGTGAATTTGAGCTTGATAGTATAATGCTCTGGAACCGTACTGATCATCGTCCTCATCGCCTGACAGATTTTCGTGTATCAGCCCTGGATAGCGAACTTGATGAGGTATGGGGTCAGGATTATTTCTCAAACGGCGGCACATTTGATCCCAGTTTGTTTATCCTGTTGCCTGACAGCACTACAGCTCAAACCGTAAAGATCCAGCTTTATAATATCAATTGGCTTAGCCTTGCCGAAGTCCAGGTGTTTGGATACGACATCCAGGAGTCCGCGATGAAGTCTCCGGACATTGAGCACACTCCGAAAGTACCTGAACCCGGCATTATGCTTCTGCTTGCTAGTGGACTGACTGTAAGTTTCGCTTTCAGAAAGAAGTTAGTTAAATAGAAAACCTAATGATAATGACCGATGATTTCATTTAGCACTCGATATTATCTTTTTAAGTAAGAAACGAATGTCTTCTTTTGAAACCAGTTTGGGATTATTCTGCATCCTCTGAGGGTTAACTGCATTTTCAATATGCAGTCCTGCATCCTTTGTACATATGCCAAGTTTATGCAAATCTGTTTCCAGGTTAATCTTGTTTAAGAGAGAAGTTATTGTCCTTTTTGCTTCACCATGCCTATTAACCCCAAGCATACCTGCCAATTCGTTAATTCTGTTTTTTACAAAATCGATACCCAGGCTGTCCTGAATGTTCTCGTCAGACAATTCTCTTGAAGCCATTCCTGTTGTCGATACAATAATGTCCATAGAAGATAACTGAGGCAAAATCAGATTCAGTGCTTCTTCGAGATAGAGGGGGTATACTTGACCTGTTCTATTTTCCATACTAAAATACTACTTTGCTGCATATATATAAAAACATTCAAGGAGTAAATTAAATGTTAAAAACCATAATAACAACATCTTCATTTGGTAAGTTTGACAACTCACCATTAGATTTATGTAAGGACAATGGACTCGAAATAACACTTAATCCTTATGGCCGTAAAATTAATTCCGAAGAACTTATCCAGCTCGCTGAGAATGCAGTCGGAATAATTGCAGGCACTGAACCAATAACAGAAGAGACTATGTTGAAATTGTCTTCTTTAAAAGTTATCTCCCGCTGTGGTGTAGGTATCGATAATGTTGATGTAGCTTCCGCTGAAAAGATGGGGATAAAAGTGTTCAATACTCCTGATGCCCCTACTTTGGCTGTTGCCGAGTTGACTATCGGATTCATTCTCAATCTATTGAGAAAAGTTACTACTATGGATTCTGATGTTAAGAATGGTAACTGGGATAAACTTATGGGAAACCTTTTATATAGGAAAAAAGTCGGATTAAAAGGATTCGGAAGAATTGGAAGAAAAGTTTGCGAGATGTTAAGACCCTTTGGCTGCGAAATAGCCTATTCTGATCCATTTATAGATGATGGAGTGATGGGACTGCGCAATATGCCTCTTGAAGAACTCCTCTCCTGGGCTGATATTGTGTCCATTCATGTATCTGTGTCAGAACAGTTGATAGGGGCAGACAAGTTACAACTGATGAAAGAAGGTTCCTGGATAGTAAACACTTCGCGGGGGGGGGTTGTTGATGAAGAAAGCATCTATGAGCTGCTGAGGAGCGGCCATCTGTCCGGAGCGGCCCTAGACGTATTTGAAAATGAGCCATATTCAGGTCCTTTAAAAGAATTGAACAATGTCATTTTGACGCCTCATATAGGATCTTATGCAATGGAAGCTAGAATTGAGATGGAAACACGGGCGGTGGAGAACCTTTTAAACGGTTTACGAGAATGCAACAGACTGGATTAAAAAGCTGCAAACAACTAATTAAGAGCCTAATTATGTTAAAACTATTAACATGATATTAAGCCATTTTCTTCCTGATCCAGCTAGAGACAAAATCAATGGCAAGGATAGTAATAAATATGATAATAATAATAGTGGTTACCCTTTGATACTTAAACATTCTGAATGACGAGATAAGTTCATAGCCGATACCTCCAGCTCCAACAATCCCTAACATGGTCGCCATCCTGACATTTCTGTCAAGAATATATAAATTATATGCAACAAAGGCATGCAATACCTGGGGAACAACAGCGAACATAAATGTCTGCGCTTTTGTTGCCCCTGTGACCGTGAGTGCGTCTATAGGTTCTTTAGATACATGTTCCATCTCCTCAGCATAAAATTTTGAGAGAAATCCCATTGTATGCAAACCGAGGGCAAACACTCCTGAAATTGCACCAAACCCAACGCAGATTACGAGAAACATCGCTAAAATAAATTCTGGTATGGAACGAAAAAAGACAGTTATGATCCTTGTCAAGAAAAAAATTGAATAATGTGGCGCAATATTTCTCGCTGAAAAGATACCCATTGGTATTGATAATACTATGGCAAGAAATGTTCCCCATATTGCAATCTCAATGGTTTCAAACATTGATAGCAGAAGAGCAGTAAGATTTTCTGTATCAGGAGGAAACAGTCTTCCTGATAAGTCAACGGCATATTCCCAGGAATTGACCAGTACATTTAAGAAATTCAGCTTTAAGTGAACTGCCGTAAGAGATAATATCAATATGCTTACAGAAATAAACAGGTAAGCTTTCCATCCCCACTGAGGTTTAATAAGTTTTTTTAGTTCGTGTTGTTCCATATTCATTTTATGGATAATTCTAATGTTTTCAAGGAACTATGCCCTTATAAGCATCATAAATTATTTCAGAGGTTAATTTTGATGCCGGTTCATCAAGATTTACTTTTCCGTCCACAAGACAAATAATTCTATCAGCAAACTGGAGAGCGAAATCAACCTGATGCAAGTTGCATATTATCGGGATTCCGTCATTAACACAAATGTCTTTAAGTAAGTTCAGAATATTGTATGCAATCAAGGGGTCAAGATTGGAAATAGGTTCATCTGCAAGAATAACAGAAGGGTTTTGCATAATTGCCCTGGCAATCCCGACTCTTTGCATTTGTCCACCGGATAGTTCACCTGTTATAGAGTATGCCTTGTCAGTAAGTTGAACCCGGCTAAGGCACTCTAAAGCTCGGATCTTATGCTTTGTTGGGAAAAGATATAAAAGCGATAAGAAATGGTTTGTTTCTTTTAATGCACCTGTTAATACATTATTGATAACTAACAGATTTTCGACAAGATTGTAATTCTGAAAGATCATGCCGAATTGCTTGTGAAATTCAGTCAGTTCACTTTGGCTGACTTTATTATCTTTGAAATATATCGTTCCAGAATCAATTGCCACCAAGCCGTTTATTGCACGTAGCAAGGTTGTCTTTCCGGACCCGCTAGGGCCAAGTATAACTACAAATTCACCTTCCCTAATCTCGAAACTAACATTCTTAAGGGCAATAATATCATTATCAAACTCTTTGTTGAATTTTTCTACTCTTAACATATCACTGCCTCTTGAGGTCTGATGTCAATAGTGGACACCAAATCACTCATGCTTCAACCGGATAACAAAGATCAATCATGCAATTTCAAGCTATCTGTTTCCTTCTACGATTTTTCGAACATCTCTCATGAGGTCAAAGTCACTGTCATTAACCGCTACATACTTCTCCATTTCGCCTCCCCAACCGCCTATCTTGCCATGCTTGTGGGCCTCAAGAATGGCATTTTTAACTTTTTGCCTTATCTCCATAGGGAGTTTCTTTGAATAAGCAAGCGGTGCCGGGGGAATTAATGGAGATTTATGTATAATTCTTACAGAATCAGGATCAACTGTACCATCTGATGTCCTGCCATAATAATTATGGCTGGCTGTTCCGGATATATCTGCCTGACCGTTAGCAACAGCCATTAATGATGCATCGTGACTGCCAGCATAATGCACATTTTTGAAGTGATCTTTGTTATGTACGTTCAGACCTGCCTTAAGCAGCTCAACCTGGGGAATATAATCACCGCTGGTTGAGCCGATACTATTTAGTGCGAGGACTTTCCCCTTTGCATCAGCGAGGGTCTTAATTGGACTGTCCTTCCTCACAATAAAGTAAGTATAATATCCGGCATCCTTTTTGCCTTTTGGAATGCCTGCTGCAAATGCCTCGGCTTCAGCAATTTCTGCGGCAATCACATAAGTTGCAGCGCCAAACCATGCTATGTCGGCCCGGCCGGCCCTCATGGATTCAATCGCGGCATTATAGTCGGTTACTTTAACAAAATTAAATTTAATCCCTGTCAGTTTGGTTGTAATATCCATGAGTGATTGAAACGCTTCCGCTTCAGCCTTTTCACTTGCTGGCACAAATACCATATTTAAAGTGCGAAATACCTCAGTCTTTGTCTCTTCCGCTTTTTCCTGCTTATCTGTACACCCTATCACCAACATAAAGACACAAACAGCCATTACAAACAACTTTCTCATACTATTTTCCTACCTTTCATTTCACTATTGTCCAGGATTTTCTATAATCTTCAAAAGTATCAATCTCGAACCAACCTCCAAAGATATCAACCGGTTTAATTCTTTCCCCTTTTGCAATTAATGCGTTAAAAAAATCAGTAAGCGATGCCTTTGAAGGATCCTCAAAACCAGATATTCCGCTGTCAATTTCATGTTGCAGTTCTTTATATACCTGTTTTGCTCTCTCAGCGCCTTTAGCAGAAATAGCTGACACGCCTATAAATTCGCCATATGCAGAATCAGGAGTAATATCAAGACCCATACGGCATACCAAGCCGTTTTCTACCTCAACAAGTTCAGCCTCGCTAACGGGATGATCAACCCTGTTATGGTAATGTTCCCGCCAAGACCTGTCTACGACAACAGCAAAATCGAAAGACTTATGAATTAAATCTTCAATTATCTTGTTTTCAAAGAGGATGTCAGAATATAACAAGATGGTTTCACCCGTTATTTTTTCAGATGCCAAGAAAAAGGAATGCAATATTCCGGTTTCCGCATATTCATTGTTATCAATATAATTGACTCCCGCAACTGTAAGATGTTCTTTTTTATATCCCCTTACTACCGTTATGTCATTAATATTATATTTCCTTAAGACCTCAACCTGCCTTTCCAGTAAGCTTTTGCCTTTTATTTTTAGCATTGCTTTTGGAATCTCAGCATCTATTTGAGAAATTCGGACATCGTAACCGGCAGCAGCTATAACTGCATTAATCTGGTTACTTCTGACTTCCATCTCACTGATTTTATCATTTAGTACACCGGAGAACCAATCCTGGATATTGAAATCGGGATGGTCTTGAAGGAATTTGTTCTGTTTTTGTGTCAGGGCTAAATAAACTTTCATTTCTCTACTATTTGTTATTCTTCCAGATGTTATTTGCAACTTCCAGATCTCTTGGCGTATCAATCTCAGCCCAGCGGCCTTCTATCTTTATAATCTTTATTGTATGGCCACGGTTTATTATCTCTTGAAATATATCTGTCATATAAGCATTAATGAACGATTTGGCAGTATGGAATGGTTTGTCAGGTCTTTCTGAATAGTGATCTTTTAAATCGTGAAACGTTTCCTTTAAGATTTTTGCTCCTTGACTGCTAAAATATGCAATTCCAAGAAACTCACCAACTGCATTTTCATGGTCTGCGTTTTTGTGAATTTTAGAAACAGTGTCTCCTGTTTCTGAAAAGACAAGCTCAGCCTCTCCCACAGGATGTTCAGTGCGCCCTTCATAATAACCATGCCAGTCAGGATCAACAGCAACAGCTATATCAGCATCTGCATTTAGCATCTGCTTAATAATCACTCCGTCGTAAACAATATCGCAATAGGAAAACAAAAAACCTGAATTCATTGCGTCTTCTGCATAAAACAGAGAGTGCAGGATATTATTCTTACTATATTCATTATTTACAAAATATCTGAATCTCTTATCTGTGAACCATTCTTTTTTATATCCAACAACAACACTGATATTTTTAATATCGTTTTTCAAAAAAAGGTCTGTCTGTCTGGTAAACAAGGATATACCGTCTATCTCCAGCATGCATTTAGGTCTATCATTAGTAAAATCTTTGAGACGTTTACCCATACCAGCAGCAACAATAATAGCACTCATGGCTATGCAAACTTTTTTCATTTTTTGTTTATTCTTTTTTCTAAATATTAAGTTAAACGAACAATAATTCAATCCCGTACTATTATAGTTTTTTCATATGTTGATTGCAATTTATTTCATGAACGTTGTCATTTAAGAATTAAGAGTAGACACTTTATATCAGATTTAAGTTTTTGCAAGGTTGTGTAATCCTTATTTAAGCAATCCTGTTTCTGAAAACTCCTGACATATGGACACTTGACCTGTTCTATTTCTCATACTAAACTAGGATGCTAAAATTGACGCATCTTTGGGCGGACATTCATTTTAATTTTCGTCTTCAAAGTATCATGCAGAAATCAACTATAAATAATACCATGCCTTTTTTTAGAAGCTCTGCTAATATTGTTATGTAACTGAGAGGGCGAAGCTGTGTAAAAGTACACTATATTTAGACTTATCGGCTGGAAATTTTCAATAATCTACGGTTATACTCAAAGATAAATTCATTGAAAGGGCAAATATTGAAAACTCGTTTAGCTCCAGGTGTCGTCTGGATAACAGGTCTTAGTGCATCCGGCAAATCAACTGCTGGACAAAATCTTTATAAAAAACTGCAAAATAGCGGAATTACAAACGCCGAAATTCTCGATGGCGAAGAACTCAGGACACATCTTGACCGCAAGTATGGTTATACAGTTGAAGAACGTATGGCCGTTGCTGAAAATATAGTAAGAGTTGCAGTAGATAAAATTAAGTCAGGCAAACTGGTTATAGTTTCCACTATTACGCATAAGCTGGCTATGCGAAAAATGGCCAGGGACCATATTGATTTATTTATGGAAGTTTATCTGAAATGTCCGGTTGAAGTCTGTGCTGCAAGGGATTATAAGGGAAATTATGAACTGGCGTTGGCTGGTAAATGCGACAACTTCATTGGTGTGACTGAACCATATGAAGTATCATCACGCCCTGAATTAGTTTTAGATACCGGCATACTGGGTATAGAAGAATGTTCAGAGATACTTTTCAGAAAAACTATTGAGACTTTTCAAAATGCGCCAGTGTCAATGCAGCTAAATGACTGACCGTCCACAGATTATCAAAACAATTCCAGGGGAACCAAATGAATGATCAGAATTTTTTATTTCTCTCCACACCCTTTCGCTCCGGCTCTGCTTTATTGAGCAAGAATTTAAATGCCCATTCTCAGATAGGCCTGGTTAGCGATGTTCTTAAATATTTCAACTTCTGCTACAACCGATATCTGCCTTTAACAGAAGCGAACATAACTAAAATGTTAAATGATGTGGAGCAGCGCCTGTTGAAACGTTTCAAAATCAATATTGAAGTGCAGACATGCCTGGATAAAATCAAAGAGCAGCCTATAAGCGATGCCTCGATTTACACAGTACTACTGCAGCATTTGTTCAGGAATCATAATAAACGTTTTATAGGGGAAATGGAGGGTATTTCGTGGAACAGGATACCCGTATTCCTAAATATGTTCCCCAATGGTAAAGCCCTGCTTATTGTTCGGGATTTGCGTGACGTAGTTGTTTCATTCAAGAAAAAGACTATTGCTCCGGACAATGATTACCTCATAGCGCTTTTTAATGTGATAGATGCAATGGACCATTTTATAGAATGTAAAAATGATTTCCCCGATCGCTTCCATGGAGTCCGTTATGAAGAACTCAAAAAAGACCCTGAAAAAGAGATGAAGAAGGTCTGTGAATTCTTAGGAATAGACTATGAGCCGGAGATGATCAATGAAGATAACTGGACCGACTACCATGGGGAAAAATGGAAAAACAGAAAAATTTCCTCTTTTTACGATGTGGGTGACCATCAGAACCCTGTAGGCCGCTGGAGACGTCTGATAACTCCGGAAGAGCTGTATCTATGTGAGTGGATAGGTAAAAGACAGATGCTTGCATTCAATATGGATTTCGAAGGAGAGCCTGTTTCTCAGGAAGTCATTGATAATGCTATGGAAATGATCACAAGCAGCAGCTTATTAAAAGAAGCCTTTAACAATTGGTCTGATACAGGAAGAGGTGTGCAGAGATACCCTCTGGATCCGACTGATCCCGGTACATGGGACAAAAACTAGACGAATCGTGATCGCTAAAACCTTAAAAGTCGGCAATTATGAGTTGGGCGGGGTACATCCGGTTTTTGTCATTGCCGAAGCCGGGGTCAATCATAACGGGGATATTGAACTCGCTAAAGAGCTGATCCGAAAGGCAAAGCAGTGCGGTGCGGACTGCGTAAAGTTTCAGACATTCAAGGCCGAGCAGGTAGTATCTGCTAAAGCCCCCAAAGCAGTATACCAGTTAAAAACCACAGACCCGGGAGAATCTCAGATAGATATGCTGCGAGCTCTTGAGCTTTCAGAAGATGCCTACCCTGAACTGCTCAGGATATGTGAGGAAGAAGATATCCTGTTCCTCTCAACTCCGTACAATTTCGAAGATGCAGATTTCCTGGATAGATTAGGAGTAACGGCCTTTAAAATTGCTTCAGGGCAGCTTATTGAACATCCGTTCCTGGAACATGTTGCCAAAAAGGGAAAACCTGTTATTCTTTCAACCGGCATGGGAACGCTCAAAGAGGTCGAAGAAGCAATTGAGGTAATACATAACGCAGGAAATGATAAAATAATTGTCCTGCAATGCACAACCAACTACCCTTCACCTATAGAGGAAACCAATCTGCGGGCAATGATAACCATGCGAAACAAATGCAAAGTTCTAGTAGGTTACTCAGACCACACCTGCGGAAATACTGCAACAATGGCAGCTGTTTCACTTAATGCGTGCCTGATCGAAAAACACTTTACACTGGACAAGGGTCTTCCAGGGCCGGACCAGGCATCGTCTGCTGATCCAGAAGAATTTTCAGAACTCGTACGCCTGATTCGTGAAACCGAGAAATGCCTTGGAACACCTGACAAAAAACCTTCTCCTCAAGAGATAAAAAATATCCAGGGCATGCGGCGCAGTCTGGCCTCAAGCCGGAATATTTCTGCAGAAAGCATAATAAGCTGGGACAATGTAACATTCAAGCGGCCGGCAACCGGCATACCCGGTAACCAGAGCCATATGGTCCTGGGCAAAAAGGCCAGACAGGACATACCAGCCGATACGCTGATCACGCCTGATATGATCGAATGACAGGACCTGTTGCAATATATGGTGCAGGAGGGCACGCACGAGTTCTGGCCTCCATATTACATCAGTTGAAGCTGCCCATATTAGGATATTTTGACGATTCATTTGATGGACCTGAAATTATCCAGGGAGCACCCATATTGGGACAGTTTGGTGATATTGTTAAATACCGGGAAAAAGCATCCTCTGCTGTCCTGGCAATCGGAGACAATGCTTTGCGTGAAAAGGCATTTAATTTTCTTCAGCAGGAAGGATTTTCAATGCCGCCTTTAATACACCCCAGTGCTATAGTGGAATCAGATGTGACAATTGGAGAAGGAACCGTTATCTGCATAGGAGCTACAGTCGGAACAGAGGTCAGGATCGGCAACGGAGTAATTTTAAACAGCGGGTCTCTCGTTGATCATGAATGTCATATCAGTAATTTTGTTCACCTTGCACCAAAAGCTGCCATTGCAGGAAGAGCATCTATCGGGCGTAAAACCTTCATTGGAATCAATGCGAGTATCGCAAACAACATTAAGGTCGGAGAAGAGGTGACCATCGGTGCCGGATCTATTGTGCTGCGGAATGTCCCGGAGCGGACAAAAGTTCTGGGCGTCTATTCATGAAAGATGTTTTTGTCTCAACGAGCGGCTTCGGAAAGAGGGACATAAAAGAGATCATTAACGAATGCGCTGAACATGGAATTCACAATATTGAATTGAGTTCATTGTCACATTATAATGATGATATAAAACAATTTCTGCTCGACTGTTATAAAAGCAGGAATTTCCGTTTTTTGGTGCATAATTATTCCCCCCCGCCTGAAGTTCCCTTTGTATTAAACCTCGCTTCCAAAGACCGTGATATTTTAGACAGGAGCCTTGAGCACTGCTATAATGCAATAGATCTGAACCACGAATTTGACTCACCTTTTTACAGTGTACATTGCGGCTTCTCTTTCTATGCAGAGCCTGAACACCTGGGAAATAATCTTACAGATTTACCCAGATTTTCTCTGGAGAAAGCGGAGGATATTTTTATTGATAGTCTGAGAAAACTGGGTGACTATGCGCAGACAAAGGGGATGAAACTGGCAATCGAAAATAATGTATGCGCGCCTTTCAATTTAATTGACGGGCAAAATAAATTGCTGCTTGGAGTAACTGCTGAAGAAATAAAACGGTACATCAGTAAGGCGGAACAGGACAACCTGAGGGTCTTAATGGATGTAGCGCACCTGAAGGTTTCAGCGAAAAGCCTCGGCTTTGATCCTTATGATTCTATCAACTCTCTCTCACCATATATTGCAGGTTTTCATCTGAGCGATAATGATGGGAATGCTGACACAAATTCAGCTATTACTAATGAATCATGGTTCTGGGGACCGTTAAGAGATACATGGAACGAAGATATCGCCCTTATACTCGAAGTAAAGAATTTAACACCTACTTTTATTAAGGAACAGTTCAGTATAATAAAATCCTGTTTATTTTCTGACAACTGAGGTACAAATGGACGAAAAATTAAGAAAAATGCTATTCAATCATGATGGCTCTATCAAGGAAGCGTTGGTACAGCTGAATCAGCCGCCGAGTGGGCGTGCACTCTTTATTACCAACGAAAACAATCAGCTGTGCGGTGTTATTACTGACGGTGATATTCGAAGAGCTATTATAAGAAATTTAACTTTGGAAACACCTATTAAGAAGATACTGAACCCGGACTATAAATATATTTATCAGGGAAAACTGGACTATGATTATCTGAAATCTCTGGAAGATAGGATA
>PJEL010003733.1_pt1 | contig 12845 bp, 12 predicted proteins | sample 1853271 | NCBI WGS metagenome assembly PJEL01 (sample SAMN08108733, study PRJNA415343) | Invertebrate metagenome, whole genome shotgun sequencing project. | host: Globobulimina | place: Sweden: Gullmar Fjord | collected 2015-08 | reverse complement strand
TGCAAGGCAATTGAATTTGATAGAAATAGTTTTTCAGCAATTTTTCTTCTGACCCGCAAAGGCGTCGATGAAGAAGGACGGAAAGAGCCGACAAATCCGGCTGAAATTGAGGCTGTCATGCGGTTTTATGACAAGCTTCCCATTGGAAATGCACGATCAGTATTAGAGCATTGGAAGTTAGACGCCGGTTATACAGATGCTATAGAACATCTGGATGATCAGCTTGATGACCAACGCGTTTATTTGTAACCCGGCAGGGTCAAATTGTAAGGGCGATATGCGACACGCATATTGGGGGAAAAGATGACAAAACAGTCACAAGGAAGCGTTGTTTCACTGCGCGCTGATGTTGAAAACATCAGTAATCCGGCCATACAAGCAATTCAAGGGATTGTTAGTAGGGATTTTTTTGATGCCGTCTTCGAACAATCTCAGCCTATGTATATGGCCCGACCTGAAGGAACAGTCATATATGCCAATTCCGGTTATACTGAACTTTTCGATAATGGCCCAGCTCAGGATGCTAAAGCCAAGATTTTTCCGTCCTTGAAATCAGATCATCTAGAAATTGTTCGTCGTATTGCCAAATCCAAAGAAGTGGAGATAAAACAAGTCTCCTTGGAAACGGGTGGCGGGATTGAGTATTTCCTCTCCCGCCATTTTCCTATTTTTGACAAATCCGACAAGTTTGTCGCCATCTGCGGAACTTTCATTAATTCCACCCGTCAGGTAAATGCTGAATCTAAATTGCGCCTGGAGAAAAGACGCTTTCTTGATATAACCCGCGCAGCTTCTGACTGGATTTGGGAAACCGATGCAGAAGGAAATATAACTTATGTTTCTGACAGAGTGGTTCAGGCTGTTGGCCTTCCCCCTCTTCTTCTTAAAGGAAAGCAACTCACGAAACTCGGAGTTTTCCTAAAAGATACAAATGGGGCCAGCAAGGCAGAAAGCGCCATCGCCAAACATATCCCATTTAGATCCATCCCCATGAATATCGAGGGTACGGATGGAAAATTGAAAATCTTTAATCTGAGCGGCGTACCTGTGTTTAATGAAAAAGGTCGCTTTGTCGGTTATCGGGGGACAAGTGACGATATAACGGCTCGCCTGGAAGCTGAAGGTGAGGCTTCGTCCTCGCGCGCGGATCTTGAGAAAGCCATCAGGGAAATCACCCACAAAAATTTGCAATTGGAAATGACCGCCAAAAAGGCTGTTGCAGCGGCCCGTGCAAAAGACGAATTCCTTGCAACAATGAGCCATGAACTTCGTACACCTCTTAACGCTATTATTGGTTTTGCTGAGGTTATGGGAATGGAAACCTTTGGTCCTTTAAGCGGTAAATACAAAGAATATGTGGGCGATATTCTTAATTCTGGAAAACATCTTCTCAGCCTGATCGAAGATATTCTGGATATTGCAAGAATTGAAAGTGACAAAATCCCGATGGATATTGTCAAAACATCCTTAAAGGAAATGGTCAATGATGCCGTCATCCTTGTTCAAAAGCACGCAAATGATAAAGGCCTGAACATAGACGAAATACGGATCGATCAGGATTTTGATCTAAGTGTTGATCCGACACGCTGCCTTCAAATCATTGTAAACATTCTCGGAAACGCTGTTAAATTTACGCCAAGAGATGGCCGCATTGGTATGGATACTCAGATTAAGGGAGATGATCTGTATTTAACCATCTGGGATACTGGACCCGGCATTGCGACATCAGAGCAAGAACGCATTTTTGAAGCGTTCAAGCAGGCCCATAGCGGCATCTACAGCCGCGGGGAAGATGGTGTTGGGCTCGGACTGACCTTATCTCTCAAATTGGCGAAGCTGATGGACGGTGATATTTCTGTGGAAAGCGATCTTGGAAAAGGCGCGCGTTTCACAGTCAAACTCCCACTGATGTTGTGATGGTTATTACATTCTAAATTAATTCTGCATTTCTACCGCAAATTTATATTTTATTAACACTACAAACTCACTATTGGGTAGCAAAACTGATAATTGAGTAGGTAGATGATAGTGGGCTCCGACGAACCGCATAATATTAATCAAATTCTGAATTTGGTTGAGCTCGCTGAGGATAAATCATCGACGCAGCGGAAGTTTCTGTATCAGAAAATTGGTAATTTTCTGATTGAAGACGGCGATAAATACTCCAAAGCAGAAAAAGAACTAATGGCAGATATTCTCTGCCGCATCACAAATGACGTCGAAAAATCCATTCGTGCACAATTTTCCAAAAACATCTCGAAAAATCAGGATATTCCTCCTGAACTTGTTGTTTTTTTGGCCAACGAAGACATTGAGGTCGCCCTCCCCATATTGAAGGAATGCGGATTTCTAGAAGAAGCAGATCTCGTTGAAGTTGTACGAACCAGATCTTCCCAGCATCAATTGGCTATTGCAGCACGCAGTAATATCAGTGCGGACGTTTCAAAGGCGCTGTGTGACACTGATAAAGAAGATATCTGTGTGTGTCTTCTCAATAATCATACAGCCCAAATCCCTGACTATGTGCTTGAGACCTTAAGCGATAAATCAGAAATTATTATCGCCTATCAGAAGCCCCTCCTCCAGCGCCCGTTCCTGCCGACCCACATTGCTGAAAAAATGTATCGTTGGATATCAGCGGCACTAAAAGAATATATCATTGATAAATTTGATGTTAATCCAGAGATTCTGGAAGTTGAGAGGACCGACAGATCAGAAACCATCCAGGCCATCTCCCAAAATAAGGATCCCTCAGCAAAACTTGTCGACAAACTCTTTAATGCCGGAGAATTATCGAACGGGTTTTTGCTGAAATCTCTGCGTCAGGGTGAAATTGATTTGTTTGAACACACCTTTGCCAAATTGCTGGATTTGAGCCGAGGCCAGGTTCAGAAAATTCTCTATTCGAAAGACCCCCAATTACTGGCAGTCGCCTGCAGGGTGTTGGATCTGGATCGTGTGGTTTATTCGACAATTCTGGACTTAACATCATCGGTAAATCATGCAGAGGATCCTCTTACTAAAGACCAAAGAGACGATGTTGTCGGATTTTACAGCTTGCTAAAACGCGAAGCTGCCGAACGCGCACTTGGTAATCAAAGTTTTATTAACGGTGAAATCAAGTACTTCCAGACCAATTGACGCACCCCTCTTGCAAATAGCTTTCAAAAATATACTGTATTGATGATGTAGTTTGGTTCATGCAAGACCAACCAATAATTTCGATATGGATTTTAAGACGTGATTGATCCTTTTGGCAGAGCCGTAACCTATCTCCGCGTATCCGTCACAGACAGATGTGATTTCCGCTGCAAATATTGCATGTCAGAAAACATGACTTTTTTACCTAAAAAAGATGTTTTGAACCTGGAAGAACTGGAATTGGTGACGGCCTCTTTCATCCGAAAAGGCGTTCGAAAAGTACGCCTCACCGGCGGGGAACCTCTCGTTCGAAAAGGAATTATGAACCTCGTCGAAAATCTGGGACGATACCTTGATAGCGGTGAGCTTGATGAACTGACGCTGACAACAAATGGTAGCCAGCTAGAAAAATATGCAGACGGCCTTGTCAGTGCTGGCGTTAGACGGATCAATGTTTCTCTGGATACACTTGATGCTAAGCATTTTCAGGAAATAACCCGTTGGGGCAGTCTCGACAAAGTAATGACCGGACTGGATGCAGCTCAAAAAGCTGGCTTAAAAATAAAACTTAATACTGTGGCTGTTCGCGGCTTTAATGATCACGAGGTGGATGACTTGATCCGCTTTGCCGGTAGCCGTGACATGGATATCACCTTCATTGAAACAATGCCCATGGGGGCGATTGACGAACTTAGATCCGATAATTTCCTTCCTCTGTCCGAATTAAAAGAAACCATTTCCAAAAACTGGACCCTTGTTCCGACAGACTATAAAACGGGTGGTCCGTCTGACTATATGACGATCTCACAAACGGGGAACAGGATCGGATTTATTACGCCCCTATCCCATAATTTCTGTGAAAGCTGTAATCGTGTACGCCTTACGTGTACAGGTATGCTGTATATGTGCCTCGGTCAGGAAGACAGTGCCGACTTGAAAGCCGTTCTTCGCGGTGAAAATGGTATCGCTAAACTGGATCAGGCCATCGATGAAGCCATCGGCAGAAAACCCAAAGGCCATGACTTTGTCATTGATCGCACCTCCGATCAGATGCCTGCAGTTGCTCGCCACATGAGCGTTACAGGCGGATAAGCAGATCACACCTTGCCAAATATTTGAAATTCAAAGAAAATATACTTCACCATAAAAATTTCTAAAAACTCAGGTGAGTAATGCCGACAAAAAAAATTCATTTCACGGCAAGTGATACCGAAGAAGCGCAAACCGCCCGCAGGCGATTGATCCACCAATATGGCCAAAGCTCGGTCGCGCAAGCAGACGTAATCGTCGCACTTGGTGGGGATGGTTTCATGTTGGAAAGTATGCATCGCTATATGGCTGCCAATTTGCCTCTCTATGGAATGAACAAGGGGACTGTTGGGTTTCTCCTCAATAATTATGAGGAAGAAGATCTTCATGAAAGGCTTCATGCCGGTCAAATTACCAAATTGCATCCTTTGAAGATGGTTGCCCGTGATAGGGATAACCGGGTTACAGAAGCACTCGCGATCAATGAAGTCTCCCTTTTGCGCGAAAGTCGGCAAACGGCAAAAATCGAAATTTCCGTCGATGGCCATGTAAAAGTTGAAGAACTGACTTGTGACGGCGTGCTTGTCGCGACCCCCGCAGGCAGCACAGCGTATAACTTCTCAGCCCACGGCCCCATTCTACCAGTAAATGCTGGCGTATTGGCCCTCACCCCGATCAGTGCATTTCGCCCCAGACGATGGCGTGGCGCCTTGTTACCTCGCGAAGCGAAGATTGATTTCAGAGTTCTGGATTCGAACAAGCGACCGGTCAGCGCCGTGGCTGATGCCGTTGAAGTGCGGGATGTTTCCACTGTCAGTATTGAAGAAGCTCCCGATATTACGATCAATCTATTGTTCGATCCTGAACATAACCTTGAAAAACGTATATTGGACGAACAGTTTACTCTGTAGCGGCAGAAGACGAATTTCGGACAACCTTCAGGGTTGGGAAAAAAGTGACCTCCCTTCCCTTACGTCATGGCTGACCTCCGTGAAATTATCCTCTAATGTCCCTCCATGAACAGATCTGCGATCACGCTGGATCAAATAAAAAATGAAAAGGCTTAAAGAATGAGTGACCATGTAATTGTATCGGTTAAGGACGGGATCCAGAAACTGACGATCAACCGTGCGGACAAAAAAAACGCACTGACGCAAGATATGTATGCAGTACTTGCCAATAGCCTCAATGACGCTGAAACAAATAGCGACATTCGCGTCAGTGTTATTACGGGCACTGCAGACAGCTTCACCAGCGGCAATGATTTGATGGATTTTCTGCAAAATCCGGGAACAGATGAAGATCGGCCGGTTATCCAGTTTCTCTACGCACTTGCCAATATTCGCAAGCCCCTTATCGCAGCGGTAAACGGATTGGCTGTTGGTATTGGTACAACCATGTTGCTGCATAGTGATCTTGTCTATGCATCTGACAAAGCAACCTTCTCTCTGCCCTTCGTAAACCTTGCTTTGGTTCCAGAAGCCGCGTCAAGTATGTTGCTTCCAAAAATGCTGGGACACCAGCGAGCGGCTGAACTCTTAATGCTGGGTGATACATTCACACCGCAAAAAGCCGTGGAATTTGGTATCGTAAATGAAATAGTGCCCGCAGATAAACTGGAAGAAACTGCCATGGCAGCCGCTGCCAAATTGGCGGCAAAGGCTCCAGAAGCCCTGCGCCTGACCAAATCCCTTATGAAGGGAGATACGGATGCTGTCTTAAAACAAATGCAGGCAGAAGGTGAAATTTTTGGAACACGCTTAACCTCCCCAGAAGCCAAAGAAGCCATGCAAGCCTTTATGGAGCGCAGACTACCTGATTTCAGTAAATTTTCCTGATTTCTTAAACTGACATAACGTCCGGTATCGCCCGCCCCTTATCCGGGCGGGCTTTTTGTTGAGCCCCCTTAAATAACCACAGTAATTTCATTTGAATAAATAATTAAAATTTTATTGGATTTTTTTAGTAATTTTATTCTTATTTTATTCTTTATTTATTTAAATAAATATGTAGTTTTACTTAAGTAATACTTATTTAGTAAATCAATATTAATTTATTTACTCTACCTTCATCTCCATCATCGAAATAAGTTTTATTCAGCAAAATACCATCGTGTTGCAGGAGAGAATAAATGAAGGTCATTGCAGTAGCTTCGCAAAAAGGGGGATCAGGCAAAACGACACTTGCGGGGCATTTAGCCGTTCAGGCTGAAATGTCAGGTGCAGGGCCGGTAGCGCTTGTCGACACAGATCCACAAGGTAGCTTGTCTGAATGGTGGAATGAGCGTGAAGCGGAAACGCCTCTGTTTGCCAGGACCACAATTGAAGATTTAAAAAGTAATATTGCACGTATGTCCCAAATGGGGATCAAGTTATTAATCATAGATACACCGCCTGCCATTACTGAAACCATTGCAAATGTTATAAGCCAGGCAGACTTGCTGATTATACCGACACGCCCTAGCCCTCATGACTTACGCGCTGTTGGCGCTACTGTAGAATTGGCAGAAGGTCTCAGCACACCACTGATATTTGTTGTCAACGGTGCGACCCCACGAGCCCGGATTACCGGCGAAGCCGCTATTGCCCTGTCTCAGCACGGAACTCTTGCTCCCTCCATCCTTCATCAACGAGTTGATTTTGCCTCAAGTATGATTGATGGGCGTACTGTAATGGAGCTCAATTCCGCCTCCAAATCCAGCGAGGAAGTAACAAAATTGTGGGGTTATATTAATAGTCGCATTGAACGGAAACCTACAGGGTACAGCCCGTCCTTAAAACCGACGAGTGCTCCATCCTCTCAATTTGGAAATCAGGCCGCATTCCGTTAGGAACGCCTGACCTTTCAGATAGAAAGAAGTAATATGAAAGCAGCATTTTTATCCAGTTCATTGATCAGTCCAAAAGGGTCTGCGGGCCCGGCAACGAGATCATTGCCACCAGGAGACTTAGTGAGCAAGTCGAAACGCGCTGAAGCGGGCTTCAACAGAAATGGGCATATAGACACACCCACTGCACCCGTAAGGTCTCCGCTTCAGCCGCCCAGAGCTCATGACCTTCTTCAGGACAAAGAAGAGCCTGAAGAAAATCTGAAAGTTCATTCCGAGACGCTTAAAAAAGATCGTTTGGGACGGGTTCGAATGAGTGTCCGGATGACCCCGGAACAACATTTACACCTAAAACTCATTGCTGCTCATTCCCATATGTCTGCTCAATCTATTATCGAGCATGCAATGGATGAATATGTGGAACGTCATGGTGCAGACCTCATTCCAGGAGCCTGCGCTTGCATTCGAGACAAAATGTTTCGCTGATAACAGGATATAGACATCATGCGGGAAAATATCGACAAACCAGAAACAGATGCCTCGTCAAACGCGGCTTCTCTTATGAAGATTAATGTCAGGAAATCAAAGGAAGAAATCGCAGCTGTGACTTCTAAACAAAAATCCGGTGACATCACAGAACGTCTGGCGGCACTTGCCCGCGAGCTGGATTCAACTTTGGATCAGCCCTATCCAGACAGAGATTTACCTCTTCCTGCATCACCCGCAGAAACGAAACCGAATAACTGGAATCACTCGCAACCAGAAAGACGAAGATCCGACAGAAAAGAGCGTACGTCATCAGGGTGGGGTACTCAAAATGCACCACCAGACATCCTAAGTTACTGGATGGATATTAGAGGTGACCAGAGACGTTATCCTTCCTGGCAGGCACTGGAGCCTGAAATAATCGGAAAACACTGGCCCAATTGCATTCTGGTCCATTGCAATCGGGAAATCGGGCGTCTTCAAGTTAAATATGGATTTACCCATTCGGTTCGCAAAGCAGCACAAGATGGCGTTCCAGACGAAGAACTTCTCAACCGAATTGAATTCACACCGATGATCATTGATTGGGTTTTGGGGATGGGGCGTGAAGTTGCCGCGTCCAGAAAGCCCGCTCATGGGACAGAATATTTCCCAACCATCACAGGCGAGGCTCCCTTGCGTGTCATTGCACTTCCACTAAGTGAGAACGCCAGGGATATTGACCATGTCCTTTGTTACATTCAGAAGCTTCAATAAAAGCAATCGAGTGGCATTCGGGAGTTTACAGACTGTTCTTTAACAGACTGACTCCCATTGCACCTAATAAGAATGAAGCGAACCGATCAATCGGTGTCTTCACACGTTGATACGCTTTTCTCGGTTTTTCACTCGAGAATGCAATTACCAAAAAACTGTACCACACCGTTTCCATCAAGAAGATAAGGGGTAATAGTGTGAAATACACCCAGACCTCAGGTCCACTTGGTAAAAATGTTGCGAAAACGCCAGCAAATACAATCGCCGTCTTGGGATTACTTAACTGCGTAATCATGCCAACGAAGAAAGCTTTGATTAGAGTATTGAACCCGTTAGACAATTCCTGCTCTTCTGACAAAACCAAAGGTGACCTCGAACCCATAAAAATTCTGTAGGCCAGGTAAAGCAAATATCCACCACCAAGGATTTTGAAAAGAACATAAAGCCAAGCAACCTGTTCCAAAACAATATGCAAACCAGCGAGTGCCAGACAGCCGAAAATAGCACTACCGACTCCTAAGCCAAGAGCCATTGATACACCTTCTTTTCGCGAACCAGACAGCGAAGTTTTAGCGATAACGATAAAACTTGGTCCAGGACTCATCGCACCAATCAACAATGCAATCAGAATTGGAAGTATAATCAGAACCTATTCCATATTTTCCTCTTAGTTGTCGGCTACTAATCAAGATACACTTAACACTTCTATCTTCTCGTTCTCTTTAAAACCAACAACTATTTTCCCGCCAATGTCGAAAATTGGTCGCTTCATGAGTGTGGGTTGTCCTGCCAGAAGTGATGTCGCTTCTTCAGTATCCAGAATTTCTTTGTCAGCATCGCCCAGCTTACGATAGGTCGTCCCTCTCTTATTGATGAGAACTTCTTTACCTACTGCATTCATCCAAGTGTCAATCACATCTGAAGAGACCGCTGTTTTCTTGAAATCATGAAACTCGAAATCCAGTCCCTTTTCTTCTGCCCATTTCAGAGCTTTTTTAACAGTGTCGCAATTCTTGATGCCATAAATTGTAATCATGGACGCCTCATAAGCCATTAATCGAAACTCCTTCCTGTTTATATCCTCTCAATTCACCGCGCAAGGTTGTCGAGCATTCGTCACAGTTTCGTTCATACACCGTCTACCGAATACAAGGAGACGAAATTATGGGTTTATTAAAAGCGCTATTGGATAGGATAACCGGCCGCAAAACAATTTACGTTACTGGTCAGGATTGGAATAAAACGCTGGAAGATGCTATTGGGAATGCTGTCTTGATCATAATGACAGCCTCCAAGAATGCGATTGCTCTGGATGCCGATACAGTTGCAACAATTATTGAAGCCAAAAACATGCACCAGAAAAGCGGCCTGGACACACAAACAGAAAGTGATTTCTGGAACGCCTATGAACAAGCTGCCCAAGCTATAAAACCGATTACAATTGACAGTATCAAAGCCACCTACGACCCTCACCCAACTCACAATTCATTATTCTCCCGTCTCTTTCTACGAAAGAACGTTCCCTTGTCAAGACGGTGCGCATCCAACTACAAAATCATTTCTCTTGTCACTCTTCTCTTTTTGATAACAATCCAGATTTACTGGTATATTGGCTGGTCCGTGACAACAGACATCAATTCTCAGACCCAGACAATCTCACAATTGCAAAACGATCTTACCACCCTGACCCACCAGGCTACGGAGCGAACCGATCCGTTAAGATTCCGAGACCGCCAATCTGTGGATGTAGAAGTCATTAAATTGAAACAGCAAATAAATGAGCATTCTGATTGGAAGGATGCTGCTTCTCATCACCTGCAAAACTGGAACCAAGTATGGTCCGACATGGATCTACTCACCTTGCAACCCTGGCAAATCCCCAACTACGCTGATTTTCCGCAAGCTGTACAACGACGTATACAGTTTGTTGCTGCTGGCAATACTCTACAGGCAATAACCGGTTACATTCTGCCAATTTTATACGGATTGATTGGCGCTTGTTTCTATATTTTGCGACAACTTCCTAAAGAAATAGATTCCATGACCTTTTCGATGAATTCTTACATCGATTACAGTTTGAGAATGGCTCAAGGCCCGCTGGCTGGCATCCTGACCAGCTATTTCATAACCGCAAATCAGGAACCGTCTCTCTCTGCAGCGAAGGGAACGGTTTCAGCCTCACAAATTCATACTCTTGATGCTCAATTGAGCACCCTCAGCCCTCTTGCCGTAGCTTTTCTGGCTGGATACAGCGTTGAATTCATTTTCAGGTTTATTGATAAAATGCTAAATACATCAATTCCAGATCAGCCTTTTGCATATAAAAATCAAACCAATTACAAACCCGTAAAACGAAAAAGATCGAGAAAGTTCGCCGAAGAAGAGAAAAACACACCAAACCCGGAAAACAAGAATAAAGATACTACATTATAACTATAGTTATATTAGATTTTGATGGTATATTAATTTAACAGTTCTAATCCATATCCACCAAAGGTTGATCGGCACTATTGTTGGATTCTGAAATGGCCGACGAGGAGACAACCAAATGGCGTTTTTCTCGGATTCTATCAATACGTGGTTCGAAAGAAAATCGTCACCTGTTCGGGAACATGATAATCATCAAGTTCTTGAAGATGCTATTGGCAACTCCATGCTTCTGATCATGACCGCATCCGAAATTGCCGTGCCTCTGGATGTAAAGGTTGTCTCCACAATAGTCGCAGCAAAAAATGCGTTTGAAAAAGGGACACTTGAAACTGAGCTTGAAAGCAATTTCTGGTCGGCCTATGAGCAAGCAGCGCAGGATTTAAAACCTGTGACAATCGACAGCATAAAAGCAACTTATGATCCCAATCCGTCCCAACGCACTTTTCTGCACAACATATTCTCACGAAAAAAAATTCCATTATCTCGAAGATGTGCGGCCAATTACAAACTCTTATCCCTCGTAACGCTGGTCCTTCTCATTACAATCCAAATTTATTGGTATATCGGATGGTCCCTCACTTCTGATATTGGCGTTCAATCGAAATTGATGTCTGACCTTTCGTCCCAATTAACAATACTCAGCAATATTGAAAAAGAAGCGATCGCCCAAACAGGGCGGGCTGATAGCATAGAAAATTCTTCAAAGATTTTTAATCTAAAACAGGAAATAACTGAACATTCCCAGTGGCGGGACGCCGCATATACTCATTTGGAAAACTGGAATCAGGTTTGGTCCAATATGGATCTGCTAACGTTGCAGCCCTGGCAGGTCGAAGGGTATGCCAAATTATCAGATGAAGTAAAAAACCGTATTCAATACGTTTCTGCAAAGAACGCACTTGAGGCGTTAACCGGTTATATATTGCCAATCCTCTACGGTTTGATCGGCGCTTGCTTCTATATATTAAGGCAGCTCCCCAAGGAAATTGAATCGATGACATTTTCAATGAATTCCTACATAGATTATAGCTTGAGAATGGCTCAGGGACCATTAGCGGGCATGATGATCAGTTATTTCTTTTCAACCAGTATGAACGGAAATGGTGATCCAACAGCAGCGGCGCCAGCCATACAAACACTGGATGCCAGTCTCAGTTCTCTTAGCCCTCTAGCCATCGCCTTTCTTGCGGGCTATAGCGTCGAATTCATTTTCCGATTCATCGATAAAATACTCTCCTCTCCGAGGATGGGCAGCAAAATCGATCCGGAAAAACAGAAATCTCAACCGGCAATAAACGGCAAAGAATTGCAAAAAACCTAGGGATACAACAACTACACCGATAATATCCTTTTGTATTACTAAAATAGTATATGCTTTTATAAGTAATTAACGGTATATTAATGTTCTGGCACCAATATGTGCTAGTCCAAGGTTGATCGAAGTTGTTGTTGCCACTTTCCAAGCCCCCCCCGCCTTAAGGGTAGCGGCAGCTTCGATTACCACCCTCCCCCCTAGAAATCCATCACGCTCAACACTGCCTAAGCTTTACGTATAAATTAACGAAAAAGTAAGGGAAGAAGGTCAAGGTGTTCTCCTTAAACGATTGAAACTAGTGAAGAGTCCGATACTTGTACCGCAAAGAATTCAAAAAAGGTGAAACAATCCTGTCTGCTGGGGAGATGGGAAATTGTGCTTATATCGTTGAAACCGGTAAAGTTCAGGTCACTGACAAAATCTCCAGTAGGGAAAGTTACACAGTTTCCGCCGGGGAAATGTTCGGCGAATATGGTGTTATTGAAGACGCCCCACATTTCTCTACCGCAGTTGCGGAAGAAAATTCACTCTTACTGGTTGTTACTCAATCAGAAATTGAAGAAAAAAACACATCAACTGATCCGATGATCAGTATGTTCCTCAATTTTTTTATGGATCGGTGCCTCAATTTAACTGAACGCCACTATGGTGGCGAACAGAAACACCGCAGGTTAGCTTCCCGTAGCCGCAAAATTCAGGAACATAAAGAAGAACTTGTCCAGCAATTTCAAATCAAGGAAGAATTGGAAAGAGCGGTTAAAGAGAAGGAATTTGTTCTTCATTTTCAACCTATTATATCACTACGCGGCGGTTTTACCGCTGGTTTTGAAGCTCTGGTGCGTTGGCAACATCCAAAAAGAG
>PJEL010003732.1_pt1 | contig 12848 bp, 6 predicted proteins | sample 1853271 | NCBI WGS metagenome assembly PJEL01 (sample SAMN08108733, study PRJNA415343) | Invertebrate metagenome, whole genome shotgun sequencing project. | host: Globobulimina | place: Sweden: Gullmar Fjord | collected 2015-08 | reverse complement strand
GTGCTGGTGTCGTAGCGGGGGGATGTGCAGCATATGCTGCGTATTCTTTTGGGTGGTTTTCAACCTTGGCTCGAGAGGAGGACGAACCCGAGGAAGATCCGTCTACGGATGTTGAAAAAGATGATGTATCCTCATCTGGAAAGGGACCGACGTCAAAGGAAACGACGATTGACCAGGCTGATATCGATGCCCATGTAGAACACCACTTTCAATCCATTCAGACAATAGCAACGGAAACGACGATAACCAACCTCATGGCACAGCTCGCAGAGAACATCAAATCAATTGACAACATAGAGGAGACGATCGAGAAACTGAGGCAGACAAAATTAAAACAGCAGGAGAAATTAAAAGTGCATAATGGTGGGACAGGCATGTTGAGTGTTAAGCAGAAGCTTTCCATGTGGAATGCTGTCCTGGATGGCGCGGTGCGCCGCTTTATCTGTGTTGTTTGGACACTTCCAATGTTGCAACTACAAATACGTGTCCAATTGAATATTTTAGGTAGAACGCTGTACTTGCAATCCTCATTAGAAAATCATGCAGTAATGATCTCGAGTGCCCAAGAGGCTTTCCTGAGCATTGGAGAATATCTTGGAACGCATGGTTGTGTATGTATGATGAAAAAATCATCTGAAATAGGTAATAAAGTCGTTGCATCCCTGAAAAAAGACGGTGATTTTCTGGCAAATGCGGTGACCATGAAGGATATTAACGGGGCCCTCTCATCAGGACTAGAAATGTTTGAGAAGGAGATGATCCGTACCGGGGACTGGCTCGAGGCTGTAATTCCTCCAAACGAATATATCGATCGGATACTATCTTCCATAGATTCGCTGGAGGATCAACAACGGGTAATGGCAATGTGGCGAGAAACTGTTGCCATAATGAAATCTCCCGAGTTTTCTGGCCAGTTCTTGGAACTCTGCGCCAAGCGATTGTCTGGTATGATATCGGATCGTATGGAAGAAGTTCTAGGAAGAGAATTGGTACATTCCCTCGTACGCACAATTCCTCCTCTGGTGAATGAAGTATCACAGGCATTAGATACCTCGTCAGAATATGTCAAAACATTGTCATCCATGCAGGAAATCGAGGACATGAGTGCTAGAGTCTATGCCAATGGATCACTATAATATTCCTTTACATTATTATATGTGTCACAATAGGAAGAATCTGACAGTCAAAACGTATAATTCTTAAAGTTCCTCATGTCAAGGTTGGCCTGACACCAAGCATCATACTTTACAATCCTTCCCTTTCTCTTTTTCCTTTTTTGCCTCTTACCAATGTTGAGGTCTTCATTATCTAATCTATGTATACTACGTGTTCCAAAGAGCGTGGTAATTCCACGATTCCGTTGAGTTGTTGACATGCAAGCACCAACTGAGGAACTTCGCTCCAATGTTGACACTTGTCCTGCAGGCTGTATTCCAAGATCTTCAGGTTTCACCTGAATCATAGAGTCTTTGAACCGATGGGATACAGCAAGTATATGCTTCCCATCAGGTTGTTCAACGTAAACTGCCTCTTGTACTTGCATTGACTCATGCACAGACCCCTGACTCTTCTCTACAGCATTCCCTGACATCATTCTCTGTGCCCAGGACATGCCATTCACAGTCACCGAGTCGTCCACAACAATGACATGATGAGTCATTGTGCTACTTTCATTTCTATGTCGAGGAGATACCGGGTCATGCATGTACACAATTTGAGCAGATAGTACAGGGTCATGGCTGTGTCTCGTCCCAACTGTCCACGGCAGTTGTCTGTCCGGTGTATCCTGAGACCGGCAGGACTTGAAGCATCGGTATATACTTACCAAAGATCCAATTAGAAATGCAGATCCTATGATAGCAACCGAAACAATGAGAGAGACAGAGCTGGAAGAGCTTGCCTCTGCGGTTGAAGGCAACGGTACGTTGCTATCGCTCATTCTTCTCTAATAATGCCATTTTATCTATACAATATGTCTCATTTATCAAAAGACTTTTACTTGACTTTTTTCCTTTAGATTTTAGAGGGATATTTTCACATGTGCGTTAGCTAACTACCAGAGGTTGGTCTCCTAGAACCTACAAGCATATATTTTCATTGAAACAATCCTGATAGTCAGAGATACGATGGTTACTCAGTTCGTATTTCCATCATGACACTCTGCACGGTGGCAGATCTGTTGGAAATAATCATCATGTCCCACTCTACTTGGAAAGAGAATATTCTCTCTGAGGTGGCTTTTCCATTGTCATGGTGGTGGTTACAAACAACAGCAATATCACGATACGACATCATCGACAATAAAAAAACATGTAAAATAAATAATGGTGTTTTCAGTCCTTCTGCAAGGATATGGTTCTATACTGCGATTGTCTTCGTGTTTGAGTACAGGAAGTGAGCTACAACCTGTTCCCCTATTGCGTCAGCAACCTAGGAAACGAACATTCATCATTTATAATTCAAAGAGAAGTAATCAAATAACCAAAAAGAGGGTAGAACAGCTGGAAATTTTCAAGGAGATCCATGGTCACGCCTTGGTCCCCTATAAGGAACCTTCGGGTTTGGGAAGGTGGATTGCAGAACAACGGTATCGATACCAGAAAGGTTTGGTTGATGTAGAAATATATAGACAACTGAGTGCTGCAGGAGTTCCTCTGAGAGCTCAGGACGCTCGTTGGGATGTTCGGTATAAACAACTTGTAGAGTTTCATAGCAGACATGGGCATGCCCTGGTTCAGCGGAACGATGATCTTCCTGATGGCTTGTATGGGTGGGTCTTGCAACAAAGGCAACTCAAAAAGCAAGGTCGACTGAGCGAATTTAGAAATGGCAAGCTCTCTGCTCTTGGGTTTGTTTGGGATGTCCAAGAGCACATTTGGAGGGAAAATATGGAGCATCTGCGGGCCTTTTACAACGAGCACGGTCACTGCAACGTAATGAAGGGTTGGAAAAGGTCTCCAACGTTATATTGCTGGATGAGAAGGATCCAAAGCAGTAGTAAGAATGAGTTTGCAGATGTGCCCTATGTAACACAGGAGGATATTGATTCTCTCTATGCTTGGGGGGCTGTGAAGGTATACCGAAGATCTTGGGAGGAAAGATACGACGAGCTATGTAAAATTCGAGAAGCCTGTCAGAGATCTGGTGTGATTCAGTATGATGCATTGAAGGAAAAGGGTGTAGCAGCATGGTGTAGGAGTCAGAGGTTTGCTTACAGGCAGGGTTATCTTCCATTGGAGAGGCTCGACCGCTTGGAGGACATCGGATTCGAATGGTACAAGGGCGATTTCTGTTGGATTATGAAGAATACGGAATAGTTCTAAAGTACATGAGAATACGTACGTACTCTTCACAGTAATCTGCATTTCTTACACCTGGGTTTTGCCCAGAGGTATCCCTGCGAGTTGGTGAAAGGTCCTGGTCTTGCAGGAGAGAACCATCGTCATGTCTCTTGTATAATATCGAGCCTTTCAGACAGATGGTCTGACCGTTCTCGTTGAAGTGGTGTGTTTGCTACGTTTGCATCGACGAATGAATCGTACCATTGTACAAACCCTAACGGATTTAGTAGAAACCAAATAGGGCAAGAAAATGCCCTAGGGTAATGCATGCAAAACTATAAAACATCTGTGGCTCGTTCCAAACTTGCATATTGAAATTCAAAGTACAATATAACACGATCGTTGGCTTGTTGTATCTTCTATTTATATCATAGCAAGAACGTTGTACTCGTTCGTGCTGTCATAACCGAGTGCAAGGGTAATCTGAATCTGCCTTGCACCCTAACCCTGTAGGAAACCTTCCTTCTCCTGGTATGTCTTGGTTCTATACGTTGCATTGTTTCTTGACAGTCTCATTGTGCTGCATGACCGAGCGCAAGGGCCTGTTTAGCCTTACAGGGTGTTGCCACATTGGTGGTAACCCTAGTTACCCTAGACCTTGTGGCTGAGCTGTCATTCGTGCCAACAGTCGCCTCAATTTTATTTTTCATTGCAGGTCTACCACTATATTGTATATACATCTCAAAAGCTTAAACAATGGCTGACGTCGTTTTGGGAGATATTACCTCCAACTACTTCAATGAGACATATGGAGAGGACTATGCCGATGCGTCAGTGATGGACGCCACTGACTCTGACAACCAGTGGATGCTCCAGTCTGGTTACATGGTGTTCTTCATGCAAGCTGGTTTTGCTATGCTTTGTGCCGGATCTGTCCGTGCAAAGAACGCAAAGAACATCATCTTGTTGAACATCTTGGATGCATGTCTTGGATCTCTGTGCTGGTATGCCACAGGATATGCATTTGCATATGGTGATCCACCTGATGGTGCTCCAGAGGGAGGATACACCTCAACTCAGCAATTCATTGGAAACAGATATTTCTTCTTGACAAACACAAACTCAACAAGCGACTATGCATTCTGGTTCTTCCAGTTCACGTTCGCCGCCACTGCTGCAACAATTGTCTCTGGAGCAGTTGCTGAGCGCTGCAGATTGTGGGCATATCTTTCATACGAATTGATTCTCGTATGCTTTGTTTACCCAGTTGTTGCCCATTGGGTATGGTCTGTATCTGGATGGGCATCCCACTTCAACGACAACAAACTTCTCTTTGGAGTTGGTGTATGTGACTTTGCTGGTGATGGTCCAGTCCATATGGTTGGTGGAGTTGCCTCTCTTGCTGGTGCCTGGGTCCTCGGACCACGTATTGGACGCTTCGATGCTGACGGAAAAGCCGTTGACATGCCAGGACATAATGCTTCTTTGACCCTCCTTGGTGTCTTCTTCCTTTGGTTCGGATGGTTCGGATTTAACCCAGGATCCACACTTGCCATTGCTGGATACTCTGGACTTGCTGCTCGTGTTGCCATCAACACTACATTCGGTGCTGCCACTGGAGCTTTGACAACTCTTCTCATCATCATGGGAACCACCAAGATGAGCACTGGAAAGACAGTCGTCGATCTCATCATGGTCGGAAATGGTGCTCTTGCTGGACTCGTGTCTGTCACTGGACCATGTGGATACATGGAGGTCTGGGCTGCCATTCCAACTGGTATCATTGGTGCATTTGTCTATGTCGGATGCTCCAAGTTCATCTTGAATGTGTTGAAGGTTGATGATCCATTGGACGCTATTGCTGTACATGCTGGTGCTGGTATGTGGGGATTGATTGCCACTGCTGCATTCGCCACTGAGACTCTTACCGGAGCTGGAAACAACTATGGATTCATCATGGGAGGAAACGGAAACCTTCTCGGATGCCAGCTTGTGATTATCTTGGCCATCTGGGCTTGGGTTATGGGTATCATGGTACCATTCTTCTTCCTCCTGAAGAAGGCCAACATGTTCCGTGTACCACCAGAGGTCGAGTCTGCAGGTTTGGATGTCTCACATCATGGAGGATCTGCCTATCCACACGACCCAGAAGTGTCGAAGACTGGAGTCACCATCACATCAGAGATGATTGACAGAAAGATTCAGGATGCTCTTTCCCGTGCTGCAGGAAGTGCACCAGGAGAGAAGGCTACCTTGAACAACTTGTAAGCTACAACGATGCATCTTGTAAAGAAGAGTAGGATGCCTGGTAATTTGTTATCCAGGATCTCACTGTAAATTCAACCTTTATAAATTACTTTCGTTAATCTTGTAATTAAGTAATTCTAAACTATTGTTACAATGGTTATAACATTGAAAATGACGAGATTTGCATGTCAAAAGCTAGACATCTATTCAGCAGCCTTATCGTCCTCGCGCCCTGTGTCATTATCTTGCAAATCTGTGGTCCACAAGGTCAAGTTATCCCTCAGTAATTGCATAATCAGTGTACTGTCTTTATATGATTCCTCTCCAAGGGTGTCAAGCTCAGCAATAGCTTCATCAAATGCCTGCTTGGCCAAATGACATGCACGCTCTGGAGAGTTTAAGATTTCATAATAGAACACAGAGAAGTTTAATGCCAATCCCAAACGGATAGGATGCGTTGGTGGTAGATCAACCAGGGCAATGTCCTGAGCTGCCTTGTATGCGAGCAAGGTCTGTTCGGCAGCATCCTTTCTCTCACCTCCAGTCTTGAACTCGGCCAAATATCTGTGATAATCTCCTTTCATTTTAAGGTAAAATACTTTTGACTCGCCGTTTGAGGCAGTTGGGATCAAATACTCATCAAGAAGAGACAAGATGCTGTTGCAAATATCCTGAAGTTCCTTCTCAACGACCTCTCTGTACTTTCTGATTCTCTTAACATGCTCTTCATTACCCTTGGACTCCTCCTTCTGTTCAATGCTTGAGATAATTCTCCATGACGCACGACGGGTCCCAATTACATTCTTATAGGCAACAGACAACAGGTTTCTCTCTTCCACGGACAACTCTTGCTCTTGCACCATCATGGCCACCTTCTTCATCTCAGTGACCTGTACCATGAAAATATACACATGAAATCAACGTTACATGATGCACATAACCTCGATATTGTACAACGTCGGGATCGCGATCCTGTCTACCATCACAGGTCAGACACAACGCCCTGACGCGTCACATCGAGACATGTCCTCTTCCTTTGATACAAGCAAATCTAATGTTTGTTACGTATCAACCATTACAATGAAACCATCGTCTCAAGAAGAGGAAAGACAACAACCGGACAATCGTACCATCTCATCGTAACGTTCGGCCTGTTCGGCCAGTTTGGCCATGTATACACACTCTTCTCTATCAGCCATTATGAATAATTTTTTTTGATGTCCTCGTTGAGGTGACGTCGGAACGGTGCTGTTCGGTTTTTGCCAACGTGGTAGGTCGACCGATGGTGATTTCATGAAGATGGGCTTCCATCTCCCATCAACGACATTGCTTGATGGGAGAATCTATGCTTCGAATCTCTGGTGGAATGGCAGTGGTGTTCATGTGGTGTTTTGAGTGGCTATGTATTTTTACAAGTCAAGTACACTCTTCTTCTTGAAGAAGATGCATACTTACTACTCTCTAGATATCGATCTACGATCCAATATGAGTACAAGCCTATTTCTGTCATAAAGTATCATGATGTCACCACAACTTCCTGGTTATTCATCTAGTATGCCAGTACGTGTACATCACTGAACTGATGATTCAAGCGACATGTGTTATGCTGATTTTTCACTGGCACCTTGGAATGACTGGGGTGCCCATCGCTGCGAAGGAATGCTGTGAGTAGGCTCTGCGTGTCGTACCTCTAGTGATGTGCTCTTTGAAAATATAAACGATGCAACGGTGGCTATGCCTCTGCATGACAGAAATGGTAACAGTAACGATCAGTAAGCAAGAACTATAGGCCGGGTGTAGAGAATTACGCACATGACTGCAACAACAGTGTTTCTTCTCCAGTGTTTTGGGTCAGCAAAGAATCCTCCCGCTGGGGACCATATTTCTGCAGATAACTCCACGTAAAATGGTAATATATTCATATATCTAAACAAAATACGCTTGAAAGCGTACCTTTGGGAGCGTGAAGGTCTCCTCCTCCACCCATTCTATTCTAGTTGGATGACCTCTCTTTCTTTTGTTCCGTTTGGCTGTCAATCTACTCCGTCGAAGGATTCTATGAGACACGAGAATATATTATTGATATTTAATGTATAGAAAACATCCAGTTCACTTCCATATGCTTCAATATCGTCCTGACTCTACCTGGAGAGATAGCAGAAACCATCTCCTATAAAGACTTTTCAAAGTAGTGTGTTGTCTTGACCTCTTCTCTATCTCATCGATCGATACCTGCTCCGCAGTAGTACTATGACAATGTAGGCTCATCTGATGTCCTAGATACTTGGGTGGAATGGATTGCATCATGTTGCCCTTTTCATTCCCCAGTGCACTGCAGAAGAATGAAATGAAAGAGAATGTTGAGGTCTTCAAGACCAAGAATCGGAGGGAAATTCGATAACAATCTCAATTGTACTGTTGAATTAGGAAATACATTCACAAATGATATCTCATTCTATCCAGCAATGTGATTGATAGGAAACATGTCTTTTGAAAGCGATGATGCATGTGCCTTACTGGCCCAACGTCTGCAAAACATGGCGGAAGCTGTGAGAGAGGGAAACTTTGACAAAGCAGAGACTTTTGGTGGTATCGAATGGATGGATGACGTCAGAAATCCTCAAAAAATTCCTCTTGCTGTGCCAAAATCTGTGCTTGGATATTCCAGGGAGAGTGTCTTGTCAGAAGGGGCCCAATCGAGTGTTCATCGGGGCCAGTGGGATGGGAAGCCGGTTGCGATTAAAAGGGGTATTATACGAGAGCCCCAAGATCTTTTGAGATTTAGAAAGGAGGTCTGCATGCTAGGATCCATATCCCACGAGAATATTGTGTCCCTTGTAGGGGCACGAATGCTTCCTCCTGATTACCTGCTCATCATGGATCTCTACGACACAAGTGCTGGATCAGCGATATATAATCAAGGTTGGAAACCATCATTAGAAGAAGTCATATATATCGGATGCCAGATATCCGTGGCACTGGATGTGCTGCATTCTCATACCATAGTGCACAGAGATGTCAAGCCAGGAAACATACTTCTTCACTCTGGTAACGCCGCCCTGACGGATTTCGGGATTGCAGACTTTTCAAACATCATAGAAGAGACGTTTCACTCGACTGCATCTGGCAAGAGTCCAAGTGGTGGGTTTTACAAGGCCAGTATGATGGGAACATTGGAATACATGGCTCCAGAAATTCTTCTAAAGAAACAACCTGCCTCTCCTGCATCTGATATATTTGCGCTATCCATCACAATAAACGAATTACTTGCGTGCATGCATCCATACTCAGATTGCACAAGGGACAATCCACTTGCACACACAATCCTGGAAGTTGGGTATAACCGTCAAGACCTTGTAGTTGCTGTTGCCGCTGAAGGTCTTCGACCCACGATTCCCGCGGGTATTCCTGCAAAGCTTCGAGCTCTGATTAACCTGGGATGGCATGCTGATCCCATGCAGAGGCCAACAGCATCGTGGTTGGCAAAGGAACTGTACTCTTTGCTGGGTAGTGATGCAGGTACTTGTGGCCTTCTTAGTCTAGAGCATCTTCATGGCAACATCGAGGAAAGAATTACAACTCATAGAGGTGAGAAGTCTCTAGAGAATAGTATATATATTCCTGATCCCCCTCGCTGGGCTCTTGTAGGATCTTCTATAGCCAATGTACCTGTGGGGGTTTTCGCTACTGCAGGAAAGAGGGGTGAAGATAACATGGAAGATAGGAGCATATTATTGAGGCAACCGTTTGCTTCAGAAAATGTTTTAATAGCTGGTATATTTGATGGTCACAGGGGGTATGAAGCGTCTGACTATGTCTCGACACACCTTGAGAGCTTGCTTAGGAAGCACTGGACCGATAGTCAATGTCCATCTGATCTTCTGAAAAGTGTGTTACATGAAGCTGAGGAGGAGTTTCAAGCTGTGTGGAATCTAAAAAACTCTCAACTGACGAGGAAAAGGTATCCAGGAACCACAGCACTATGTATGATTCTCTGTAATAATACACTGACAGTTGCAAATATTGGTGATAGCAGGGCAATGTTGTGCAGAAATGGGCGTCCATTCCCCCTTTCTATCGATCAAATTGCTGAGAGATCTGACGAGCGAAATCGTATCGAGCAATCTGGATATGGTGAACACTTGTGTCAGCACGATGGAAGCTGGAGGGTGGGATCTGTGGGTTTAGCAGTGACACGAAGTATTGGTGATCATGATATGAAACAACAGGGTATCATTTCAGAGCCGGAGATAAGCCAGACAGAAATACACCATGAAGAGGACGCATTCGTCGTTCTCGCTTCAGATGGCGTATGGGACGTTCTCACAGGGGAGGAGCTTATTCAGCTGGTGAAAGAAACTGTAAAACAGCCTGCAATGTGTGCCCAAAGAATTGTCATCGAGGCATTGACCAAGGGCTCTGATGACAATGCATCTGCTATTGTTGCCTTCTTAGACCCCAGACTGTGGACCACATTTGAAAAGGTATCGTAGAGACTTCACAGTTGCACTTGAATGTAATATTGTGTGTGTGATGCGCACATGAAGGACAAGATTAAGCTTGCAAGTCAATCGATTGACTCTGATATCGATATCAGACTGCTGTTTTTCCAACTAACATTTTTTCATCACATTGGAAGATTCGAATTCTTCAAGCTTTGTATCTGCACGGGCCATCGTACCTCGTATGATAAATTTGGCATATGATTTTTTGATTTATATTTTGGATCATATTTGGGTATCCTACCTAGAAAATCAAATTGACGGTGCTTGACTCGAAGAAACGCTGGCTCTGAAGACAAACAACGTTTCGTTTCTCAAACGTAGATCAGCCATTTATCAAGACGGTTAGATACTCCATAGTCCATAAATATAATCAAGAAGTGATACTTAGTGCCGTGTTCGTACTAGGAACGATGGATGCATTGCCCAGAAGAATTGTCAAGGAAACTCAGAGACTGGTTCTTGAGCCAGTTGAAGGAATCAGTGCTGCACCAACAGAGGACAACATGCGATACTTTAACGTGATTATTCTAGGCCCTACTTCATCTCCCTATGAGGGAGGCGTATTCAAACTAGAACTTTTCCTGCCAGAGGACTACCCAATGGCAGCTCCAAAAGTTCGATTTTTGACTCGTATTTATCATCCTAATGTGGACAAGCTGGGGAGAATCTGCTTGGATATTTTAAAGGATAAATGGTCACCTGCATTGCAAATCCGTACAGTCCTTTTGAGTATACAAGCACTGATGAGTGCTCCAAATCCAGATGACCCTTTGGATGAAAATGTGGCCAAAAACTGGAAAACTGATGAGGTAGGGGCCATGCAAACTGCTAGGGAATGGACTCGTATGTATGCATGTGATTCTGCCTAATATTTTGCATCGAACTCGTTTAATATTACTATAGACTAGATAAATAGATTTAGGTGATTTACATGTTCTGTAACATACGATATTCATTTTAAATAACTTTAACTAATAACTGGAATAACGTTTAGAATAGTTTCATTCATGTCCATGCTTATCAGCATCCTTGTTGGTATGCTCAGCATCTATATCCTTTATGTCACTGACGATGTCTTGAAGAGAATTGTCCGTGATGGTATCTAACTCTGTCTTTGCCCGAGATTGCTTGACAAATGTATCATACTTGTTGACCCCATCAGACGAGTCCCTTCTCGGTACACTGTCCAAACGCTCCGTTGATACGTGTGAATACGATCGCGTGAGTGACATATGATTGTACATAATTGATCTGGGCAAAGATTTAGTACCAGGGGACTCAGAATCTGGATAGGAGTCCTGGGATCCAATATATGATGTTTGGGTTGTTATCTGATCTACTGAGAGCCATCTTCCATTCTTATATACGAGCTCAATTTCTCTGACATCGTCATCTTTATATGTAGCACTGAATCTCCGAACATACGATAATGGCATAGAGAAGAAAACATATATTAGCGACACTGCAACAAAAAATCCCAATGAATAGGAATAAATGAACGTTTGCAAATTTGCTTCTACAAAACCTATTGCCAAAATTGCAAATGATGGAACCCATGGTAAAGCTAAATGGTGAATTTTCCAAGATTTTGGCTCATATTCGATGGGACAAATCAGCAGCATGCTTAGAGTGACGACAAACCAGGCAATAACCAGCCAAACAGCAGTCAAACCACCAGCCAGGCGGTATGATATTCCACATGCAATCGAAAGAAAATTTATCAAGAGTAGATGTATCCACACAACAACTCTATGTACGTTTTTTGTCATTTTCAATCGGATTGGTCGTATATTGAAGGATTTCATATCAAACTGGGTCTGGAACCTCCCTGGCATAGCTTCCACAGTGCCGAACTGTGTGTATCGTAGTTTGATGTCAGGATAATATCGTCTTCCTAAATACGCTATGCAAACCAGCCAAAGAGTAATTAGATACACGAAAGAAGAGAGATCCGAGAGTTTTTCAAAGCCTGTCAACAGAGATAAGATGGACGACAAAACACCAATGGTAGCTTGGGCAATAACAGGTGTCTGTGTCCTTGGGGAGATATTGGCGAGGACTGGGGGCAAAAGCCATTCTCTTGCACCAACCATCAAAATACGAGCTCCTGAATACAATCCTACGATCAATGTTGTCACAATGGTGAAGCAGCTGCCAATCGCAAATATGTATTGCATCCATTCCATCTTATTCAAGTTGAATCCATACACAAATGCAATGGTGTATGCTTTCTGTGCCCCACTCGAGTTACAGTCGACGGGGTTTGCTATTTGGTTGACACACGTTTGAAGATTTGCAACAGAGACTAGGAAAGCCAACGCCAGTGCCATGAAGACATAGAGTACAAAGTTTGTTCCAACAGTCACCATAATGGCAATTGGTACATCATTCACATCACGTGCCTCCTCAATGGCGTTGCAGACTGCATCAAATCCAATGTATGAAAACATGAGGACAGCAAAAGACTTGAATAATCCATCAGCTCCTTGGAATAGGAAATCCTCAGCAAAAATTGCCCCATCTGCTTGTGTCAATGCAGCAATCCCAACAAAGATGGCAAAGAAAATTCCCGTAATGTTTGCAGCAGCAAGCAAGAGTGAACTTTCCTTGGTACCAAAGCAGAGGACTAACGTAATGATGAGTATGAAGGCAAATGCCAGGAAATCCAGATTGATGCTCCCAGTATCAACCGTAAACTTGTTATCAGTCATATTGAATAAAATGGCAAATGAAGATGTGAGAGCCCTCGCAACTGCTCCCATAGCGAGGACATAATTGATGATCAAAAATCCCAAGGCTAATGCTGCAGGATACT
>PJEL010003731.1_pt1 | contig 12850 bp, 16 predicted proteins | sample 1853271 | NCBI WGS metagenome assembly PJEL01 (sample SAMN08108733, study PRJNA415343) | Invertebrate metagenome, whole genome shotgun sequencing project. | host: Globobulimina | place: Sweden: Gullmar Fjord | collected 2015-08 | reverse complement strand
AACTTTGAGAAAACTAATGGTGTTGTTGATCCTTTGGCAACCTCCCAAACCCCATCAATACCACTATCCAATACAGATACATTGACTTTTGTTATCACTGCATTATCTGAAGCGTTAGCTGTGAATTGATTTCTAAGGAATGAGTCTGTGGTTCCTGTTACACCAACACCGTTAATAGTTAGCAGGTTAGCTGCATGAGTTAACACCTCATATAGCCCATCATTCTCTTTGTTTAGTGTTCCGCTTATTTGGATAATGTCATTAGCACTAAATACAGTAGCTGTATCTGTGCCCACTGTTGGGTTGGATGTTGAAGCTATACCCGCTACAAATGCGCCTGCTGTTACTGTGTCATTGGTTGCTGTTGGTAGATAGTTAACAACTAATCCACCTTCTTTAGCCAATACAGCAGTTAGGCCAGCATTAAGATCAATGAAGGAATCTGTAACGCTTAGGTTTTCAGTGTCGATTATGGTTGTCGTGCCTTCAATTAAGGCATCACCTGTCACTGTTACATTGGAAACTGTTAAACGGTCTGTTGAGTCATTCCAAGATAAGTTTGCATTATCCTCTGTTAGGTTGCCAAGCGAGTCAGCAAAAGGAACTGAGCCTTCTGTAAATCCGCCGCCACCAACACTGGCAAACACAATACCTGTTTCAGATCCCTTCCCTTCCTCCCAAAGTCCATCCGTTCCAGATCTTAGTACTGAAACATTTACCTTAGTAATCACACCGCTATCAACGTAACTAATAGCAACTGCCTGAGTAAACTGATCTAGCGAGAAATCCTCAACAGTGGCAACGGTTCCAACACCTCTAAGCTCTAGATCAAATAAAGTATGATCTTCAACTTCATAAATACCATTTAAACCCCTGGTGCCGGATATCTGAACAATATCATTCTGTGCAAATGTACCCGATCCATCAGTTGTAATAGTGGGATTAGATGTAGCAGCCACACCAGCAACCCACACGGCATCCGTTACAGTGTCAGCAGTAGCAGTGGGTAGGTAATTGGTAACTATGCCTCCAGTCTTAGCAGAGGCAGTTGTGTAATCAGTATTAAAGGCTTGGTATCCAGATAGTCCAAGCATTGAATTGATTGTGTTTCCTGTTGGCACTTGAGTCGCGCCAGCAAAGTGACCGTTGATTTCAACATATAAGAAATCCTCATAGATTCCTGCACCCATGTCCTCACCGCTAAGTGTAACTACATCTGTACCAGCGCATTCAAACGTCACGTATAAATCAGCACCGGTTACAAAGAACACCTCTAAAGGAGCTAGATCAATTTCAAATAAACCAGCTGTTGCTGTGAATCCAGCAGGGTCTATATCACGAATATAATCTAAAACAGGCACCGGATTGGTTGGGCTACCCTCTCTAATTATAAAGTTGCACCCGCTTGGAGTAGTCGCACCCGTATTTCTAAATCCGTACTTGGTGGCCGTTCCCACATTCGGGTTTATTAAATTAAATGTGTGAGTGGTGAACGTGAAGTTATCTGTTTCTAATGAGGTGACACCAAGGAATCTCTCTGGGCCATCAAGATAAACAAATATAGGTTCTTGGTTTCCCAGGTCATCAATGAACTCTGAATTTAAAGGGTAGAAGATCCGACCACTTGAGCGCTCTGTGGCTGATATAGCTGAGCCACCATTGGAGATAGCCCAGTTACCTACGTGCAATGAGGCACCAGGGACGTTAATAGATCGGTCAAACGTCCACTCTTCGGTAATGTCATCAACAGTAGCGCCTGCATAAACAAGGGAGTTTGTTGCTGAATCATATTTGAATACTTGGCCATCACCCAGCGTAGTAGTGATACCAACTATCTCGTTACCGCTTACCAGTAACTTTTCTATCACGTTCAGCTTTAGAAGCTGTGTGAAGCCATCTTCTTCATTGACAATAGCCATGTTTCACCGCCTTATACGTCAGTTGCTAGGACAGTAATCACACACTTAGAAGCTAATTCAGCAAAGTCAGCACCTGCTAGGGTAAAACTAAAGTTAGCACCACCAGCAATAGCAGCAGTGACCGGAGTTCCTACAGGGCCAGTAGCGGATACATCAGCATCATTAAGGAATACAGCACCTTGGCCAATAATACCCACGTCTACAGTCTTTGCAGCAGCAGTAGCTTCAGCAGTGGTTACATCAATGTAAGCGGATATAAGCTGAATATTACCAGCTGGGGCGGCAATGCCAGTATCTTGCTCAGCACCTGAAGCAATAGCATTAATGTCGAATTCATAGGTTTTAATGAATGAATCTTGAGAGTTGTTTTCAGTTTCTTTACGGCCAGAAAGGCCTAATGCGTTGAAGCGGGTGCGAGATGTCATAATTGACACTCCTTATAAGTTAAAAACTCAGCCCCGAGAGGCCATAAGAAGTGAAGGTCTTTTATTATGAAGGTAGTGAAGGTATAAGCCCCGAAGGGCATAGTGAAGGATTAGGTGAAGGAAAGAGGCGCGCCCCTTAATGACCTCCCTTCACAAAGGTCTAGGCAAGTATATCAGGTTTTATTTAATAATCGCCCATAATATCTTGGCTGCAATTATGGCTATTACTATTTCAAATATCATTCTGGAAGCTCAAACATAACTCGGCGCATAATTTTATCTTTGCCCATGGTGTAGATATATTTGTCAGTGGCAACAATAACTCCATCACCTTTACTAATCACAGATACTATAGTCTCACCACTGGGAACACTTGATACTAGCTTCATACCTGTCGCTGCACTCCAGCAGCTTCTGAACTCGCTTACTTCATCATTGCTAATCATAACATTCTATCCTGTTCATCCATATGTTGAGCCACTAAGCAGGCTATTACTAATAAGGCTAGCATTATGATCATAATTTACCCTCTCGCTTCAATGAGGCAATGGCTCCGTCAAACATATTTGGCTTCTTCTTGGTTAGCTTGTAATCAGTTTCATATCTATCGCCAGCTTCCCAAGGAATCTCAACACCATCAGAATTCTTTTTTACGTGTTTAGTCTCTTGAATCTCAAATCCCAGTGCATCTATCAGTTCGCGTAGTAGCTTCTCTGTATTATCCATCACTCTCTCCTTTGTTTAGATTTAATCATACACACAGGGTAATTATAATCATTGGCAGGATGTTTAATATTGATTGGGATATTGTTACAGGCATAAAAAAAGGAGCCGAAGCCCCTTTCAATATAGCTATTGTCCAGCTAACTCAAGCACCTGAACTGCCATATATTCCACGTGGATCACTCCAGCCTACAGAATAACGCTCATCTGCCTTCATGCGAGAGTTGCCAGAAGTGAATGCGTTATCATCACCGAACTCAACCTCTTGACGGGTGTAGTACTTCAAGCCATCAGGTGAATCAGTCTTAATGAACCAAGCATCTGTATCAGTTAGATAATGGTTAACAGTGAAACCATCACGAATTGCGTTCATATCGCGCAAGGCGTTGGTTGCGTTGTTAGCCGTATCGTTCTGAAGTACTGAGCCTAGGATACGTTGAGCTTCGAACTGCAATGCAGTAGGAATAATCAAGCGAGTACCTTGCAAGGCAATACGCTTACCTCGTGGATCAGTTGCTTGACCGATCTGAATTAGCAAATCTTCTAACGAGGCTTCGGATAGATCAGCATCTACCGTTAGCTTATTAGAGAATGTGCCGCCAGATGGGCCGTTAACGTGATCAGTGGCCAATAACTCAGATCCATCACCGTCAATCATGACAAAACTTGAATCAAAGCCGTTGTTAAGCACGTTAGCACCTACAACTTCTTTAGTTTGGCGCATTGAGAAGGCAAGCATACGAGCTTTCTTGCTGTATTGATCATACAACTCATCAGCAAGCGCTTCCTTAGTGATAATAAAACCCTTTGCATAGGTTAGGTTTGGATATTTAGGCGTGAAACCTTGGCGATTAGAGTCAAAAGTGATCTCATCACCTTCAGCCTTCTGCTCTGCCAATCCAAACCCTTCTAACTGCGCATCAACCTCGAAGTTCTTACGAGATTGCATGGTGTCAAAGATTTTATCGTATTCAGTTCGGAACTCGGTATAAGTGTTTCCAAATACGGATTTTAACCCTGTTTGTAACAGTCGTGGGCTATTACCTGTAGTGATAGTACCTGACATAATATTCTCCTTATGCGATGCCTAGGGCACCATCAGATTGAGTGGTTGCATTAGGACGAACTAAAGCTCGGTCACCTAATACGCCAGTATCGATACCTTCAAGTAAAGCAACGATTCGATAAGGAAGAGTAATAGTTACAGCAGGAACTGCTCCCGCGCCAGACTTATCAAGAACCATGTTACTGACAGTTAAGCCACCCACCTTGGTTGCTGTGGTAGCAACAACTGCTGCATTAAGACCTACATCAGCAACTACCAAAGTAGCATCTGCTTCGATCTCATATAGAGCTTGCGGGTCTAATTGAACCTGAACGTTACCAGCAGTTAATGCGGGTAGTCCGGTTTCAGTAAGGTTTTCACCTGCGATTTGCGGGGCGACCGAAACGATAACACCGGTATTTGCTGTAGTAGCATTACCAGTATTTACTTCAGATACACCTGTTACGGAACCGTCACCAGTGATAACAACTGCATCACCTGGAGCTAATAGAGTTGCGTGAGCAGCATCAACAGCGAATGTTTGAACCATTCCCTCTGAACCGCCAGCGCCTTGCTTGCGTGCGTAAGTAAATCCACCCATGGGATAAACCTCCTAGTTATAGAAATAAAGTTTCGGTATTACTACCATTTATTCCCTTCGACTAGGCCGGTCTAACCTTCTTCGGGTATGTTTTCTAATTTAACGGATCAAAGTCTGCGTTTCTGTCTCTTTCTAAGACATGAGCCCTTGAACCATCTTGCTTGCCTGGAATATATTCACCATCGGCAAGTTTGTTCTTTTCAATAAGCGTATTGTTCACTTCTTGAGCTTTTCTGTCAAGATCTCGTTGTCTCAACTTCAAAGGTAATAGCATTAAATACTGAGAATACATGCCTTTTTTGCGCACAATAGGCTTTCCACTTCCATCGCGTGCAACTTCATAGCCGCCATTCATGGCTTGTTCAAGGCGTGAATCTTTATCTTGGAACCAGTGACCATACATGCCTTCGGGTATCTTAACCCCGCCAAGTACAGCTGTAGCAGCCATAGCAACACGATCTTCACCTCGACGTACATTAGAGATATCAAAGCGGTCTAATGATTCATTTGCACCTAGCTGGCGTTGCTTATCACGGCTACCTGTTTTAGGCCCTTGCTTTTTACGTTCGGTTGTTTCTACTTGATCATTCATGATTAATCCCTTGTATCCTTAACAGCTTGCAGAAATGCTTTCTCATCTAACTTGTCACCAACCATAAACATATGCTGAAACTTCTTCTCTTCTGACGTTACATCTTTCATAGATAGAGTCTTAGGCTTGGCAGTATTAGAGCGGCGTGGTACTTCACTCTTATTGGCCATCTGTCTACGCTCGTTAACCTCGGGGAATGCATTCCTTACAGATGACTCCATGGCCTTGATGGCATCACTGATTGGCATTACAGCTTTCAACCTATTAAATTCAGAAATTCCATAAGCTGCTTTAGGGCTGCCATCATGAATCCAAGGGTTATCGGCATTCCATTTATTTACGGTATCTTCAGCGGGGTTGGCCACTTGTGGGGCCGGTTCTTTTTCTTCTGCGAGGTTATCAATCTGCTTCTGCGTTGAGTTGAATGCGTCAATATCTGCATTCTCAACGTGTACTTGTCGCTGAGCCTGAAGGTCTGCAATCTTCTGCTTGTTAACAGCATCAAGCATGGTGCGTTGATTGGTTAGCCGCTCATCAAACTGAGACTTTGAGTCATCGAACTCTTTGCGCATCCCTTTATAATTCTGGAGCAAGTCTCCGAACTCATTGAAGTTCTTTGCACTCTTCCAGTCATCAGGGTTATGTCCTGCGTCCGACCATTCATCCTTGTTAGTCCATCCACCTTTGCGGGCTTTGTCCTCGTCTGGATTGCTCTCGATTACTTCTTCTTGCTCTTGTTCTGGTTGATCATCTAACTGATCTTCGACTTCATTAGCTTCTTCTAAGCCCATGGTCTATTCCTCTATCTTTGAAATGATGTGCTGATCTTGGATGAATCGGTAATTCTCATAGCCTTCTTGGCTTGGTCGCTTACCGTCATAGCGGGTGAACTCTACTTTGTCACCTACTTCAAATCCCCATTGTTTTGCTCGCTCCGTGGCAGTGGCTCCGTTAACAGCTTCCATACCGCTAAAGGCACCAAGGCCAATATCACGCACAATACCAACGTCAGAGTTAACAATCTCTTGATCCTTAACGTCATCTGGAATGTAGAGCAAAGAGCTTTCAATCTCGTCTTCCTTTGCTGGTATCTCAATGAGTACATAGTAACCACATGCTTTAAGCTTCATCTAGTAACTCCTCTTTGTAATCAAGGACGTTATCAATGATTAATTCCATTATGCTTATTTGCTCCTGACTCAAGTGGCCAACACCATCAACATAGGTAATCTTAAGGTCTGCCTTAAGCGCCTTGGTTACTGGGTGCGAGTGCCAACTGCGCAGATGATCCTCCGTTAGTGTTTCCGCTTCCAACTCCTGCTGTAGCTGTTCCCGATACTTGTCTAGTACCATTTATAAGTCCCGCCTCTTCTAGTTGCTTCTTAAGTGCATCACCAGCACGGTCTAACATGCTTAGCTCTGCTGTGTATGTCGTAATCTGATTGTTCAGATTCTCCGACTCTGCTTCCTCTAACAGTTTGATAGTTTCCGCTTTGGTCTTCTCAATACCTGCTAGGGATTCAAGCGCGGCTGCATTATCTTTGATGATCTTGGCTTCACCTTCTTCTTCTCTTAGAACTAGGCTTCGCTCTGCTTGATCAATCTCGATAGCCAGAAGTTTCTGCTTCTGTGCTTCCGCTGCTTGTTGTTTCTCAATGCGTGCTTTCTGTTCTTCATCCATTTCTTCTGGACTTGGGAACAACGCACCTTTCAACCCATCCATTCCAATAGCGTCTAACCATGTATCAATAATAGGCTGGACATCTGCACCACTCATTTGAAGTAGCTGGAATCGAGTCGGCTCCATCATTGCCTCAGCCTGATTAATCCTTTGCATACGGCTGGACATCTCAGGGTTAGCAGTGGGCTTCATGTTCTGGTTCATCTGATTAAAGTCTTGCTCAAAGTTAGCCTGCTCATCATCAACCACTTGCTTATACTTAGTTGGGTCAGTAAACAGGGAATTCAACTTGAACAAAGCCATGAACTCTTTAGTTTCTGACCTGATAATAGATTGTAGTCGTGCACTGGCTGGTAGCATGGCCTCTTGTATCAAGGCTAGCGTAGTGGTTGCGGGTGCATTGGGGGCTAAGACTCCTTTCAAGTCCATGTTTACAGTTAGATCATCGACTTCTTTCTTGCTCAACTCGTTAAGCTGTAACAAGGTAGGACTAGGTTCTTTGAATTGGTGAGGTAATACGCCTGACTGTAAGTCCTGAGCTGTAATGTCAGTAGATGCCCATTGCCCGGGTGTCATTCTCATATTACCCATCTTCTTGCGAATACCCTTAGCTAAGAATCCGCCTTGAAGGTTAGCCAATGTACCTGCGTCAGATAGTTGGTTAGTCGTTGAGTTGATAGCACGAACTAATGAGCCAAGAATATGGTAGTAGCCAAGGTCTAAGAAGCCACCGGCCGGATCACGAATAAACCCATACTTGATAATGTCTTGCGTTGCTTCAATACGAACTAACTCTAAATCTTCTGTGATCTCACCCTTAATAAATGGGCGTACAACCCCAGGCTGATCAGATACAAACAAACTGTTCTCATCATAGCGGGCAACAATACGCATAACCTTGCGCTTTTGTTCGTGTACCGTTACACAATAAGGCTCAGCATATCCGTCACCATCTAAATCAAACCAGCAGTTCTGCTCTAGGAATCGTTGATCATTGTCAAAGGCTTCTTGTACCTCTTCCTGTTCGTTACTGCCTTCGTCCTCTTGTGCATCTTCACCATAGATATCATCTTCTAACCAAATGCCTGCACGTTGGCGCTCAATCAGTTGGTTACTTGATACAGCTAGGATGTGTGTGAATGTATCCGCATCACCCATGGACTTAGTAGCTTGGTTAACTACAAAGTTAGGGTATTGGATTACTTCTGATCTGTTCTTACCGGTTAGCGTATCGAAGAATACTTTCTTGAATACAACACCAGTAGCAGGTAGCTCATACATTAAGCCTTCCTGCTTCTCTACCCAATCAGGCATATCATATTGTAATTGCCAGTTCATATACTCGGCTGTGCGCTCTGCTGATTCCTTCTTGGCCCCGTCTTTATCGGAACCAATCACATCAGACTTTACCATGTCACCACGTAATAACTCAGTAGTAGCACGATCACCAAACGATATTGCAGCCTCTAGGATAGCAGGTGACTTAAAGTTGCTTGCCCCTTCCCATGGTGTTGATTTAACGAAGCGCTCTTGCTTAGCTAGGTCTTGGCCAAACTCAACAGCATCAGCCCAATCACTCATTGAATCGTCATCACGGTTGAAGTCTTCAACAACCTGATTACCCAAGTCTGCCAAAGTATCACCATCGATATCTTCAGCTATGTTAGGCGATGTAATGTTATCGATTAAGAATTGAATCTGATCACGCTCTTCTGGCTCTTCAGTCTCAATCTCTACTTCAAGCTCACCGCCTTCTAGTTCAATCTCGACCTCTTGACCTTCTTGTAGGTCAACCTCTAAGCCATTAGCTTCTACTTTAGCCATTACCAATACCCTGTCTGTGTGTGCTGTTCTTCGTACTCATCATACCAGTCTTCACGTTCGCTCACAAAACCACCAGCAAAACCTAATGCCAAATACTGCAAACCATCATGAGAATGTGAGAACGCGCCTTTATCTGGCTTATCCCTGTATCTCTCACCTGAGCCACCAGCAGCTACACGCTTATAGCAGTAGCCACCATTGAATCCTTTGCGTAATACTTTGCATCGCTTATCAATAACAAACCCAGGCTCACCACCTACTAACTTAGTAAGGAATGAGTTAACAGCATCTGTTCTCTTTGTTGGGTCATTGGTTGGAGCTGGATCTGTGCTGAACCCCATATCTAATGGGCGGATAATGTCACCGTTATCATTGTCGATGAAGTCATCGTTTAATATACCGATAGCTGTCTTGCCCTCACCCTCACCTCTATTGTTACCGGCTGGATCACCTAGGCTAAACCCTATATCAAACCCTGCTAGCTTGTTCTGAATAAATGGCTTAACAATGTCACGGGCAAACGTTCTGACATCCATACTATCACTCACTAACTCAGCAATGATCCTAAGCTGACCTAATGGAGTCATCTGGCCAATAATACAGGTAGGTGTTAACCCATAATCCCAGCCTAAGCCTATCTCTAATCCCTCTATAGGCATGAAGTGATCTTCTGGGCAGTGAATACGATCATTGTAAGCAGGGTATACAACCTTGCCATCCTTGATCATGCCGTAATTACCAAGCACTTGTACGTTAATATGATCAGAGCTGTTACCCGCTATCATATCTTTGTAATACTGGAAGCCCCCAGGTAAGAACCTAATGTTCTCTGCTTTGGGGTTCTCTTCGTATGTGCCATCCCCGTTATCAATCAATGGAGCTGGGCCACGAAAGAAATCAAATATCTCTGCTGTCTGCTTCTTAGCTTGATCTGTGTTAGCTGATCCCTTTAGGCACCCCTCTTCTGCTAACTGATACCACCAATGGTCTGTATCTGGTGGGTTAGTATCCATCAATAGAGACTTACGCTTACAAGGTTCATACACTGGCTTACCATCATCAAAGACTTGCTCACCATCCTTAAACTGCTTAGGGCCCTCATAAACTAGCTTGCCCTTGTTGTCGTATACATCTTCATAGCCATCAATATTAGATGGATAGCGGCCTATCCTTTCCCTTGCACCTTTAACCACTGCGTAGGGTATCTCGCGTGACTCATTAATGAAGATACCGCTCACCTCTAGTGAAAGCAGCTTCTTAACATCATCAGGCTTATCAAGTGCTAGGAATATGACCTCCATCTCAATAGACGTACCATCATGCTTTAGCTTCTGTCTTAGTGTGGTGTTGATCAGGGGATGCATGGTGACGGGCGCTATCTCTTCAGGTACCCATTGTTTCCATGTATTTAGAGTAGTGGTTCTTAATTCTGGGTTGGTGTTACGTATTACAGCCCATCGTGACTTGCGTACACCCTGGCTATTAGGCCATTGATCATGCGCAAGTCTTAGCATCTCCATAATACAGGCTACTGACTTACCGTTACCTACTGGCCCCATGAATCCACGAACAACCTTGTCGGAAGCGTGAAACTTTGCGCCTGTATAAGACGCTTGATAATTAATTTGCATCTGGCTGTGAGTAGTTGACGTTAAATGTTATCCCTTCGCCTGAATGCTCTACTTCTTGCCTCTGCTTGTATCGACCCCTAGAGCGGTTGTTTAACCAATATGCTGTAGCTGTTACGTTTGGTGGGATATATCGCTTGGTGATTGTCTTCTTAACGCCTGCTGTTCCTTCTTCGTGCTTCTCTTCTTCTACTGTGTAACCCATAGCTTGTTTTACTAGGCTTGCCTCAATACGATTACCATCAAAATATTCCTTTCCAGCCCTTATGGACTCTAGAAAACCCTCATGTTCTGATTTCCAAGTGTACAAAGTTTGTTCAGCTATATTAAATATATCACATAGCTCTTTATCAGTAGCGCCTAATCTACAGATCTTCTCTGCTTGTTCGTTGTACTCTTCTCTGTACTTTGATGGTCTGCCCACCTTTTGTTTATCACTAGACTGTTTCTCAGTCATATCTAACCCCTTTCTAAGGTTTAATTAAAAATCTCGTGTTCCATATCAAGCTTAATTAACAGCTTTTCATATCGCTCTATGCATGATCTTGCCTGCAATAAAGACTCTTCAGCTACGCCAGCCCTCAGCGACCAAGCTTGAACCATGCATTCATTGGCTTCGGGGTATCCAGTCTTCTTGTTCTGGAGTATCCCTCTTGAACTCATTTCATCTTTAAGTTCTTTTGGCCACCTAGGAATGTAGTCAGGATTACGTATAACCTTCTCTAGGTAGTCATACAGTGTTCCGTCTATTTGTTCCTGTGTTAGCGCTTGCTTGTCATTGCGTAGAACGTAGCTTCTTATGTTCTCTTGGTTAACGCCTAAGTCAGCAACAGAGGTCATTTAGCTTGTCTCATTGCTTGAGCAAGGCTCTTTGCTCGCTTACTCATAAACTCATCATCTTCAATATCAGCCTGCTCCCAGGCTACACCTTCTAATGAGCGTCCACCTAGTAAAGTACCAAACTGTAGATAGTGCATTACATCTACACCTCTATCTGGTGGGTCAACTTTTAATGTAAATCCTTTAGAGTATGTCTTAGCTTCATATTTCATTTAGCTTTATCCGCTTCTATCTGTTCTTTACTGCGGCGTTTGCGTTTAGGTTTAATCGCTGATGACTCATCTACTGTAATAGATTTGAATGCACCAACACCCTTACCTTTGTTCATCATCTCTAAAGCTTCTTGCTCAGAAATATCAACAAGGCTTGTCACTGGGCTAGCCTTCAATTCTTCAATCTCTTCCCTGAGCAATTCAACCTTTAGCTGTTCTGCCTGCAACTCATCCTCTACCCGATTAAAGTCTTCTAGGCTTACTGAGATGTTATCGACTACCTTAGCCTTACGATAAGTTGTATAAGGTTCACCAGTGCGTTGATGCTGCTGTATGCCTAATCCTCGCATCTCTTTGGCTACTTCTTTAGACCAGCGCTTGAACTTGCCTTCTTTCTTATCTAATACGGTCTTTAGATAACAGCAAATTCCCTGGAGCTGCTCACCTGTTAATGCTTCGAACTTGCCATCATGGCCATATGCTCTTAGCTTTGCGGTTGTTACACCTAAATCAGTTAGTGTTGTCATCTTTAAATCCGTGAAGGTTTGGCTTAATTATATCAAAAAATACATATCACCGATACTCGCGTGAAATCCTGACAAGTGAATTGTATATTTTTTCATCATCTGAAAATCTTCCTGCTACTCTCAATATATGTTCAGACTTGAACTTAATGTACGCGCTTTCCGCTTCTTTTTCTGTTTTGAATCGCCCTATATGTGTTTTTTTACTGTCCACACAGCACGATGCTACATATCTATTTTCACTCTTAACATAATATACGCCTTTTCTAGTTTTACTCCCCGATGCTTTTCTTTCATTAAGAAGACAGTTTATTTCTTTTGGAATAAACATGCATCTATCAGGTTGGTACACCTTGTTACCATATTCAATGAGATCCTTATCTAGCTCCTTTCCTTCCCAATCTTGATTCATCATCCATAATCTAAACCTGGAAAAATACAACCATTCATCACATACAGTACAGTCTTTATAGGTTTGCCATTTACTGTGAATCCTATCTGAGTAGCACCTATTTATCATTGCAACCCATCTAGCATAATATGGACTAGCCATCCTATCGCCTTCGCGATTTCTATATATAGTAAGATATGGAAAGTCATTTATTCCAACTCCACATATTGGCTTTCTTTTAGATATAGATAATTTTGTTGCTGGATTTTCTATGAACATGCCGATTCCTTGTTAAAGGTAGTTTGAAATGACGCAGCAAGCGGTAACTAGTCGCCTTTCGGATGCCTCCTAGCTGCATTTAAATTATACTAAATTTTAGACTATTTCATAGTCACGCTTTACAGTCTTTTTGTCTTCTGGCCTTGCTACTTGATGACCTCTATCA
>PJEL010003730.1_pt1 | contig 12855 bp, 10 predicted proteins | sample 1853271 | NCBI WGS metagenome assembly PJEL01 (sample SAMN08108733, study PRJNA415343) | Invertebrate metagenome, whole genome shotgun sequencing project. | host: Globobulimina | place: Sweden: Gullmar Fjord | collected 2015-08 | reverse complement strand
GTGTTAACGAGCTTAAACGTAGAATAACTATGCTCTGCACTCGTTGCGAGCAACATGGATGTTGCAAATGTCATTTATGCAGGAGCAATTAATGACCTTGCCTCAGAAGCGCTAAATTCTCGCTGAGCGATCACATCTTTATACCGATTGGTATCACTGCTAGCTTTTACTATCGGAACCTAAGAAATAGCTGACTCTTTCTCTGGGATTCAGGTATTTAAAGATCTTCTCTGGTAGGGCGGCGGGGGGAAGGCATCGAACGATACTGAGTCCTTCGGCTTCGAGATCTACGATAGGAGCCTGATCTTTAGGAACCAGAGCATCGTAAGCAAGAATTCTCGGAAAGAGGATCTTATCTAAGTTTACCGACATCACCATAGCAAACTGACCCGATGATAACTCTACTATGCTGCCGGGCGGGTAGATCCCGAGCATTTTTATCATCTTGCCCGTGACTTCCTGATTCAACTGCGTTTTAAAGTTCTTAAAGATATGTCCCAGCGCAGCATAAGGCGTACGAGCTTTATTCTGAAAGTTAGGGTGACATAAAGAATCATAAAGGTTAACGACAGTCACCAACTGGCATAGCTTGTCTAAGCTTTCAGCCTTAAGCCCCTTAGGGTAGCCCGAACCGTCGAGATATTCATGATGGTTAACGACTATGGGCAGAGCCTCGGCTGGAAAGTTATCGGCGAGTTTAAGCAGGTCTGCGCCCATGTTGGGGTGCTGTTTCAAAAAATTAGTTTCGGGTGCCGTTAGCGGTGTTTTCTTTCTCAACAGCTGAGGTGGGACTTTTAGTTTTCCTGTATCGTGGAAAAGTGCGCCAATTCCCACTAATTCCATCTCTTCTTTAGTCCAGCCCAACTCTTTTGCCATCAACATCGAGAGGACTGCCACATTCAGTGAATGGTAGTAGATGGTCTCATCATTCTTGGCTTCGCCCATAAGGTGAAGCACTAAATTATCTGAATTAAGTAATTGATCACTGAGATCATTGATTAACTCTTTGGCATCATCGATAGCATTGAGGGGGCGATTACGCAGCTTAGAGACTAAGTTACGCATTTTGGAGATCGAACGGTCAAACTCCTTTTCAGTTTTTTGTAGATCCCGGCGCATTTTTTTCAAGCTCTCAATACGTTCGCCCTTATATTTGTTCATGTTTTTTGTCAGACGATCGAGTTCTTCTTGATTGATTTCGCTCTTCTGCTCTTTAGCTTCACTCTCATTTAATACAGAGACGTCGCTGCGTTGCAGATCGACAAAAACATGGGTGATCCCTAATTTTTTTATGAGTTCGATTTGTGCTTGTTGTTTGATTCTAAAGCTACTAAATAAAAAGGGGTGATCTTTCCATGAAACCGGCAGCCGGACAAAATTGCCCACTTGTAACTGTTCGACGGAGACTTTACGGTTTTTGTTCATATTATTCTTATAGGTCTTATGGGACGTCTCAATACTTCTACTGACAATTATTTCAGAATTCCATTACTTGTTGTAGTGGTATTTTAACTTAACCCCACGACTTTACAATTACTTAACCTATATGTAAGCATAGTTAGATTAGTCAGTAAGCAAAGATGGTTAAAATGGATTTCATTGAAGTATACCCTAATGCACTACCGGATGAGCTGTGTAAGAAATTAATTCGGGCATTTGAGAGTCATAATGGGGTAACAGAAGGTCGGACGGGTCATGGCGTCGATATCGAAAAGAAAAACAGTCGAGATCTTATGCTCGATAATTTTGATGATCTGCAGCCTCTGAAAAATGAGCTTTTGGCCCATACGCTAGCTTGTTCTACCGAATACTTTAAAAAATACTCTATGGCGTTAATGGGAGGCGTGTCGGTTCAGGTTGCGGATGAAAATGGTAAGGCGGTGACGCTAACACCAGATAATTTTGCTAATTACGGCGAACAAAGAAGCCAAGCTTTGGTTAAGTACCTTTATCGTAGCGGCATGATAAACATTCAGAAGTATGAGAAAGGTGTGGGGGGCTACCCCCATTGGCATTCTGAGCAGTTTCCTCAAGCGGGTCACAATGAAGCATTGCATCGAGTCGTGTTATATATGTTTTACTTGAATGACGTGGAAGAGGGAGGTGAAACGGAGTTCTTTTATCAAAACCGCAAACTGACTCCCAGGCGCGGCACTATGGTGATAGCGCCTGCCGGTTTTACTCATTCCCACCGCGGTAATACGCCTAAGAGTGGTGATAAATATATCGCCACATCTTGGGTGATGTTTAATCGTGCGGAACAATTATACCAATCGGTATAAAGATGTGGCCGCTCAGCGAGAATTTAGCACATCTGAGGCAAGGCAACGAGTGAAGAGCATAGTTACTCTACGTTTAAGCTCGTTAACACTGTATCAGATGTGCTAAAACTCGCCTTTCAGGAGTGTTTTAGGCTGCCAACTTCTGTGTTGAATGACTTCAAAAGCGAACACCATTTCCTCAATCATTCGCCTAGAATTAGACAGCCCAAAATAACTCTGAGTGGACCACTTTCTTATACAGATTGGTATCATACCAATCTGTAAAGAGTTAAATCTGCAGGGGGGGTATAGATACTGAATTAATAGTTCAGTGCTAAGCCCCTATAAAGGGGGTTAGCACCTCAAGCTTATCTGTCGATTGAGATAGGATTAAATAGGGATAGTTATCCTGAATTTTGCACCTTCCAATTCAGACGTTTCGATGGACAATTTACCGTTGTAACTGATGACGATTTCGTTACATACCGCAAGCCCGATCCCTTGTCCGGCCTTTTGAGTATCGGCCCTGACACCTCTTTCAATGATCTTCTTCCTGATACTCTCTTCAACGCCTTGCCCGTCATCTTCGACTATCAGTTCAAACTCACCTGCGTCGTTGTAACTGGCAGAAACCCTAACCTGGCTGATACAGAGTTTGAATGCATTTTCCATCAGGTTGCCACACAGTTCCATCAGGTCACCTTTATCACCCGGGAATACATGCTCGATAGGAATATTAGCGGTAAACTCAACTTGCTTGTCACGATAAACTTTAAACAACATTTGTGAAAGCTGGTTAACCAAGGGAGCGACTTGGGTTTGCTCCTGCTTCAACCCTTTGCGCCCCAACATGGCACGTTTCAGTTGATACTTAACCAATTGATCCATCTGACTCACTTGCTCCATGATTTTTTCACTGGTGGCCTGTTTGTCGAGTGTTGCGTCATCGGTAATGGCATGCACCGCGGCTAGTCGAGTCTTTAAACTATGAGCAAGGTCGTTCATCGCATTTTGATATCGCTGTTGCTGAGCACTGGATTGAACCAATAGTTGGTTTAGTGCCTGGGTGACGCCTTCTAATTCTACAGGGTAGTCTTGTGATAACTCCGTCGATTTTCCGCTATTAACGCTGTCCAGTTCATTTCTCATGCGTACCAGAGGACGCATTCCCCAGTATCCGGCACTGATCAGTAGCACTAGCGCTAAAGCCAACACCAAAGCTAGCCTGAAATAGGTTCGACGACTGAATTTATCCATCTCCTTCTCGAGCTTTTCAGCATCTTTCATCACCAACAAATTGTATTGGTTGCTGGCGATCTCAACCGACAGCAGGTAGATGAAATAGCCTTTGTTATCGGCAAGGTTCAAATAATAGGGTGGGGAGTCATTGCGGATCTCATCGAAACGTTCACAAGTATCAAACAGCCCTTTATCTACGGCAAGGGAAGAGGTCCAAACTTGCTTAAAATGTTGATCGCAACTGGCAATGACGTAACGTTCCGGGGTGTTGTTCTCATCGAGCCACTCACTGGTTTCAGGGATGAGATCGTGCTCTTTCAGCTCTGCGGCGACTTTGGGGATCTCGGCGATCAGCTGAGCCGTCTCCTCATTATAATTATTTTGTGCATGGAGGAGGTTAACTAACCAAGCCAGACCAAAGCCGACTAAAGCTATGATAGACAGAGAGGTGAGAAACATCCGCGTAAGCAGACGTTTCTTGGGTTTAAAGTTCAGACCGAACCTCATAAATAGGTGCTCTTTTTTAGACGGTTCTTAGAGTGATATACCCAAACTACTTCATGAAGACCACCACGGATGGGGGAATGTGGTTTATGCAAGAGCAATTAACCACCTAGAATACTGTAACTTCTCGATATGCTGAATCTTGCATTTCGAGGTCGTTTGGGTATACGGCATTAACTACAAGGTAAGTTAAATTTATAACCTTGGCCGCGAATGGTAACTACTGGGTTTTCAATTCCCCCTTTCGTGAGTTTTTTCCTCAGTCTGGAGACCATCACTTCGATCGTATTAGGGTCACCCTCTTTATCACCATAGATAACATCGAGTAGACGCTGCTTTGCGACGACCTCATGGCAGTGGCGCATTAAGTACTCAAGAATTAAGTATTCAAATGCTGTGACTTCCATGGGCTCGTTATTTAATGAAACTTGTTTGGCGGCGAGGTCCAACTCAAGCGCACCGCTGGTTATTATGGGTTTTACAAAACCGGCACTGCGTCTGACCAGAGCATCTAGCCTGGCAACAAGTTCCTCTTTTTGAAATGGTTTAACCAGATAGTCATCTGCACCGGCATTGAGTCCTTCGACCTTATCTTGCCAGTTAACTCGAGCGGTTAAGATCAATACAGGTGCCTTTAACCCTGCATCTCTTAAGTTTTGAATTAAGCTGATCCCATCTTGATCAGGAAGACCTAAATCAACGATGGCAATGTCTATGGGATAATTGGTTGCTTGATAAAATCCCTCTTTTGCCGTGAGGGCTACCTGTACTTGGTTACCTAGTTCTGACAGCTGAACTTTAAGGTGGTGGGATAATAGGGGGTCATCTTCAACAACCAAAATTCTCATAATTAAAACGCCTTAATAATTCTTGAGGCCAGTTTACTCAGTTAAGTACTCTGTGCCAACTGTGTTATACCATTCCTAATTACTCACCCTAGAAATGATATGAATTTTTGTTCAATGCATTATTTTACTTGAAGTTAACTTAACCTAAGCTGACTTAAATATAGGGGAGATGTCACTGAGTTCAGCATTCATCACACTTTAAACCATAAAAGGCTATGTTTGTAGGTAGATTTTGGTTAAAATCCTGCAAAATTTTTACCAATAGGAAACATTTCATGAGGCTTTTACAAATGGTCTGTTTAGCGTTGCTCAGCACGCTCTCTACCAGTGCTCTGTCTGCCGTTTTTACCTTTACAGCCATTCCTGATGAAAATGAAAGTCAACTTAGAACACGTTTCGAAAAAGTAGCCCTCTATTTAGAGAAAGAGCTAGGTGTAGAAGTAAAATATGTGCCGGTAAAATCCTATTCGGCAGCTGTCACCGCTTTTAGAAATAATCAGGTACAACTTGCCTGGTTTGGAGGCTTATCCGGTGTTCAGGCCCGTCGTTTAGTACCTGGCTCGTCAGCGGTTGCCCAGGGTAACGAAGACCAATTTTTTAAAAGTTACTTTATTGCTCATAAGTCTGCCGATCTAATTCCATCAGATAGTTTTCCTAATTTGAATGGTCTTACTTTCACTTTCGGTTCGAAAAGCTCCACATCAGGGCGTTTAATGCCTCAGTTTTTTATCGAAAGAAATTTAGGCAAGAAATCTGAAGATGTGTTTACACGTATCGGATTTTCCGGCGATCACAGTAGAACGATCACACAAGTTCAGGCTGGTGCCTATCAGGTCGGTGCGGTGAATTATAAGGTGTGGGAAACGGCGGTGGAAAACGGCACGGTCGATCTTGAAAAAGTGAATGTTATTTGGCAGAGCCCTGCCTATCCGGATTATCAGTGGACCGTACGAGAGGGGGTTGATAAAAAATTCGGTGCAGGTTTTAAAGCGAAAATTGAAGCCGCGCTTCTTGGAATGAAAGATCCTGATTTATTAAAAAGCTTTCCCAGGCATTCTTTCGTTCCGGCTGAGAACGCAGATTATGAGCCTATTGAGAGTGTAGCGAAAGCTATCGGTCTTATCGATTAGTCATACTCGGTCCTTTATGCTCAGAATTGAAAATTTAACACTCAAATATGAAGAAAAGCTGGCGATTCGTCAGCTTTCTTTGTCAATTAAGGCCGGAGAAAAGTTGGCTATTATTGGTACGTCAGGTGCCGGTAAATCGACACTCTTGGCTCATCTGTATCAATGCTTAAAGAATGATGCTGCCTATAGCTCTCAGAAACAGGGACTCGTAGAGGGGCTCAGCACCTATCACAATGTGTTTATGGGAGCGCTTTCAAGACATCATTGGAGTTACAACCTATTCAACTTAGTCTCGCCATTTAAACTGCCCCTGTCTGAAGTTACACTGCTTTGTCAGGAGTTGGAGCTTGATTTTCCTGTGAGTAAGAAGTTGTCTGAGCTCTCAGGAGGTCAAAGACAAAGGGTCGCGCTGGCAAGAGCCTTGTATCAACAAAAAGATATATTTATTGGCGATGAGCCGTTTTCCGCGTTAGATCCTCTAATGAGTAGACGTTTACTCGACATGGTTTTTGAGCGCCATAACACGGTTATTATGGTCCTCCACGATAAGTCATTAGCATTAGAGCACTTCGACCGTATCATCGGCTTAAAGCAGGGACAACTTCATCTGGATGCCCGACAGGATGAGTTGAATTCACAACTTGTTGATGACTTTTATTCTGATGTTCCACCTCCAGCAATGAGTCCTATTTTAACGGGCAGTGATGTTTAAGTCTCTGCCTTTCATCGGTTATTGGCAAAAAACAACCTTAAGCTTATGGTTGATTGCGGCACTGTGTTTCTATTTTGCAGATACTGAGATCATCTCTTTAGATCCCTGGAATGAGTTTCGCCTGATGGTTGAAGGCTTTATCCGCCCTGACTTTTTCGCTACCGAATATCTGCTTGAAGCTATGTGGCAGACGGTGAGTTTTGCGTTGCTCGGAGTGGTGTTTGGCTTGTTATGGGGAGCGCCGTTATCACTCATCTATTCTAACCGTTTTGTTGCCACGCTATGTGCCCTGACTCGGTCAATACACGAGATTTTTTGGGCCTTGTTGTTTCTGCAAATTTTCGGACTATCTCCGATAACGGGTATTCTCGCCATAGGTTTGCCTTATGGCGCGACCTTTGCGCGTGTTTTTCACGATATCTTGCTGCAATCACCGAAAACGACAGTTCAAACCTTACCTTATGGTACTGACAAGGTAAGTCGATACTTTTACGGTCGAATTAGTCATGTTCTTGTGCCAATAATGGCGTATATCCGTTATCGTTTCGAATGCGCATTAAGAAGTAGTGCGGTGCTTGGGTTTATTGGCATGCCAACGCTGGGCTTCTATTTAGAAACGGCTTTCAGGCAGGGACATTATCATGAGGGAGCTGCACTCTTGATGTTGTTTATCGCATTGATAGGTACGATATCGCTTTGGTGTCGTCCCAGATTAATTGCTGTCTATTTTGTCGCGGCATTATTCACCTTACCGAGTATTCCGCCTGTCGATGGGGCGCTGTTATGGCGTTTCATTACTCAAGATATTCTTCCTCCGGCCTTACAGAATCTGAGCACTTGGTCCCAAATCGACCTTGGGGTTATGAAATCGCTATCGAATTGGAGTCTGGACTTATTGGTGGAACAAGCCTTTCCGGGCATGATCGTAACACTTTTGTTAGCGCTGGTATCTTTGGCCATGGCTCATGGTATTGCTGTTGCGGGCTCGGGATTGGCGTCAAGCTTACTGACTGGCAGGTTTATCTCAAAAGTTACTCACGCCTGCCTCCTCGTCATAAGATCTGTTCCGGAATATATCTTTGCCTTTATATTTATGATGTTGCTAGGGCCGTCGATGTTGCCTGCTATGTTAGCGCTTGCGCTGCATAACGGGGCATTAATCGCTTACCTCACGGTCAGACAATCGGACACGACTCAGGTCGGCCCCCATTATAATGGTCGAATCGATGGGTATTGTTATGATGTATTGCCTCAAATTTATCCTAATTTGATGGGACTGCTATTTTATCGCTTTGAAGTGATACTCAGGGAAACGGCCATTTTTGGTATCTTGGGAATAGCAAGTTTAGGCTTTTATATCGACAGTGGTTTTTCTGAGATACGATATAGCACAGCTCTATTTTTAATGGGATGCACAGCATTATTAAACATAGTCGTCGATATCATCAGCCGTCGTTTATTGACTGCAAACACAGGAACTCAGATAAGTTGTGCCCGGGATAGTGCCACCAGGGCGGACAGATAGGTAACCGCAAAGGGTAAGGCGCGTTATTTAATATTGAGCAGGATGAACGTTAAATTAAATCTATATCGACTGATTTAATCGCAGGCTTTGCAGGTAAGATGAGTACGTCTAAGTCAGTTAAGCTATTAAAACAACTTCAATGAATCAGACGTAACTTATATCCGGAACAGCCACCGGCGTTTATCCGGGATAGCCGCCGGAGTTAGTCGTAGGGATTAACTTTAGCTCTTTTGGTTATGACTCCGTTGCAGCAGAGCGCCGCAGTCAGCGTAAACAGGGTCACGGCACTCATGATGGCACCCAATCGATACCAAGGCTCCCCCATGGTGATGCGCATCTGAATGTAGTTATAACTGCTCATTCCCCACACTAACACTGCACTGATCACCAAGACGATTTGTAGCAACTTGGTGATGGCAGGATGTTTAAAGAAGAGCAATAAAGGCGCGCTGGCATAGGCGGCACATAAAATGACCTGTCCATAGCGCATAAAGTGTGCACCCAAAAGCAGATAGGCCAAGGTAATAATTGTTACACGCCACCACATACAGATATCCAGTCAACTTTTTAATGGCACCTAGAGTACGTTAATGACAAAGTGATAATCTATACCCTTGTTCACATTTTTTTAATTTAGTGCATCTTTAATTGCCCGTTTCTCCATGTCGGTCAATTTGCTGGCTTTTATGGCCTTTATCAGGTGCTCGACGTGTTTGTCTTCATTGCCATCACCGATAATAATGATGCGACTCCCATCGGAACCTATCTCATCGAAATCGATGTCAATATCATCGATATGCGACACTATCTCACTTACGTGTTGTTCGAGCGCCTCGATAACAACTTCAAACTCTAGTTCTTGCTGCTCCTGTAATACCTCAAAATCTAGCGCGTGAGCCTCTATCTCTGCGGCCTTGGCCTCTAACTTGATGGCTATTTTATGCATTTCAGCTTCTTTGCCCTCCATCTTTATCGCCAGTGCCTGAAGTTGTTTTTCAATTTTTGGGTCTAGCTCGGGAGTTTGAATGATATGAAATTTGTGTTCTCCGGCTTTATTCATCCGGCTCAATAGCTTTGCCAGTTTTTTACGTGACTCCTCAGGCAGGGGAGCGAGTCTGGACTCGATAATATTAACGTCTTTCAACTCCTCGGGGGTGAAAGTGAACTCATGTTTCTCATTATTCACCTGAACAGTCACCTGAGTCATCTCATTCTCATCTTGATTGACATGGGCAAGTGTTTCACTGTCTTCAAATTCGATGGTTCTCAGATTTATCGGTGCCGCGGTCAGTGTGAATGCCAGCAGGCCGGTACAAGTCAATAGTGTTGCGAGTTTGTTCAGTTTCATAATGTATCCCTTTAAGTGTGCGCTTGGTGTTTTATAACTGATTAGGTTTTGTCGAATCGCTAATGCCAATCGGTATAAGCGTATTCGTTCTCTTCCCTTTCGCTCTCTAACTGTTAACTCCCTAGCAGTTAACTTCCTAGTACAGCTAATACCGTGCCAACTGAATTTAAGACTTATAAAATAATGGGTTATGGGGTAAGTGTGATTGTTTTTTAGAAGGGGACTGCCTTATATCAGTATTTAATTTCCGCATTTGAGGATTTTTGTTAAAAATATGATAAATTTCATAACAGAGTTCGCGCTACAGCAAGGTTTGCCTGCTTGGTATTGTTTTTGTATAGCCAGTTAGAGTCCTGAATTATTTTGAGGTTTGCATGTCGATAAAGCGTTACGTTTTCTTACTTTTTGGAGCTTTGATTCTTTTACTGGCGGTAAGTCAGTTATTCATCTCTCAGTATTTCAAGTCAGAGCTTCAATCTGAGCTCAGCCACAGCTCTAAAGCCTTGTCTCAGAATTTAGTGAAGGTGTTGATTGATAATGTGGGTGATGAAAATGAGTTTTTTCGCGAGTTTGATGTTGAGGCGTTAGCCGAGATTGAGGAGGTGGCGGTTGCGTTTGCTGAAGATATTCGTGAGTTAGAGATTGAAATTAATGAGCTATCCATCGAGATGGAGCAAGAGCTTACCTCCCCCAATCCTCCTCCACAGATCACCGATGTATATAGACGGGAAATTGCGGAAAGGCAGGTGGAACTTAAAACACATCTAAAAGCGATGGCTGAGCATGGTCGCGAGATGGAGAGGGCTGAGCGTAAAAACACCATTGAGATCCGCAAAGAGGCAGCCAGAGAATATCGGCAGCGATTACATGAAGCGGTCAGAGACGTCGAAATTCAGACTGATAATTGGTTAGATAGCGGCAGCATCGCTATCCTTGAAGGCGGTAAAGATGTCACGTTTACTATGACCAATGACTTTAAGCTCTCTAACGAGAAGACAAATACCGAACTCGAACGTTTCAACGATTCTATGTTACTGCTTATCCTGGTGACATCTTTAGTGGCCTTGATGCTGGCTTACCTTCTGAGTCATTACGTCAGTGCTCCTCTTTCAAAACTTGCCGTGGGACACCAAAAACTCGGGGAGGGGGAGCTGGGTTATCAGCTTAAAGAGGAGGGAGTGAAAGAGCTGAAACAGATCTTAACCGGATTCAATGCCATGAGCCGAAAGTTGTCATTGCTCAGTGAAAAAGAGCACCTAATGAGTCAACAGCAGCAGTTGGCTGAGCTAGGTGAGGTGACTCGTGGCATTGCTCATAGCCTGCGAAATCCGCTACACACGGTTGGTTTACTGTCTGATGGAGTCGTCTTAGCCGACAGTGCCGAAGAGCGCTCACAGCTGATACTGAAGATCCAACAAAAAATATCCATGATGGATAAGAGCATCCAGTCATTGTTGACCCTGTCGAGTAATGAGGTGAACAGAAACGGTTCGGTGCCTTTGACCGCGATCATTCAGGATATCTTGCTGGAACTGTCTATCAACGGCTCCAAACCTGCGATCAACTTCGACTGTGATGATGCCAGTATCAGTGTACTCGGCGCAGAATCCGAGTTACGCAGTATCTTGCATGCCGTGATAATTAACGCTGTGGAAGCGACACCTGACGAAGGCGATGTCAGTATCGGATTAAAAGTCGAAGAGGAGGCTTATCACGTTATTGTCACTGACACAGGCAGTGGGATCCTCCCAGAGGTTCGTGAGCGCTTATCTCAACCCCATGTCACCACGAAAGCGGAAGGCACCGGGATGGGGATATACATTGCAGAGCGTCTGCTTAAGGGGCATTACGGTGGTGACTTAGTGTTTCAGGATAATCCCGATGGGGGCACGATAGTGACAATCAGTTTCAAACGACCCAGTGCAAATACCAGTATTGATGAGACATTAAAATGAAACAGCAACCCCTTAAAATTTTAGTCGTAGAAGATGAGCCCGATCAACGTAGCCTGATCACCAAGATGTTGGCCGCCAATGGTTATCAAATCAGCAGTGCTTCGAGCGTAGAAGAAGCCATTGTAATGATTAAATCGGATCTTCCTGATCTGGTTTTTTCCGATTGGAAATTAGGACAACTCAGTGGCATGGATCTGCTGATCTACGTCCGCCGCGAACATCCGGACATGGGCTTTATCATAGCGACGGCTTACGGCACGATAACTCATGCCGTCGATGCCATGCAGGCGGGGGCCGATGATTACCTGGCTAAACCTTATCAAAGGCAGTCCCTGTTATTAGCCATCGATAAAGTGGCCAAATCATTAGTCTTGAAAAAACAAAACCGCAGGCTGACTTCCGAACTGTCCCAACAACAGGAACTGGTGGGGTTAGTCGGCAAAGCGCCCTGTATGCAGAAGGTTTACACTCGGGTTCAACGTGTCAGCGCCACCGATGCAACAGTGCTCATCGGCGGGGAGAGTGGGACGGGCAAAGAGCTCGCGGCTCGGGCCCTCTATCAGCTTTCACAGAGAAAACATAAACCGTTTATTGCGATTAACTGTGGTGCCATACCTGAGTCGCTTGCAGAAGCCGAGCTGTTTGGTGCAGAAAAGGGGGCATTTACCGGTGCAACAGCACTGAAGATCGGTAAGCTTGAAGCTGCCGATGGCGGGACCGTCTTTCTCGATGAGATTGGCGAACTGCCATTACTGCAACAGACAAATTTGCTTAGGTTCCTGCAGGAGGGAGTGATCAGTCGTTTGGGACAAAATGGGGAGATTAAGTTGGATGTCAGGGTCATTGCGGCGACCCACAGAGATCTGCAACACGAGGTGAAAGAGGGGCGCTTTCGGGAAGATCTCTACTACCGATTGAATGTCGTGCCGATCCATATGCCGCCTCTGCGCGACAGACAGGAGGATATTGGCAGGCTGGTCGAACATTTTCTTAAGCTCAATAGCAGCCAATACAAGATGGATCTCCCCAAATTATCCGCAGCTACCATGAAACAGTTACTCGATTACCCTTGGCCCGGTAATGTCAGAGAGTTGGCAAACCGTATCGAGCGTTTCGTTTTGCTTGGCGATGAAGAGGAGATGGTTGAAGAACTGAGTGGCCAACCTCGACCCATAAACGCCAGCCAGTTTTCACTGCCCGAAACCGGTATTGAATGGGAGGCATTCGAGAAAGACTGCCTGGAGCAAGCGATGAATAAGCACCAAGGCAACCGAACTAAGGCCGCCAAGTTTCTGGGACTCAGTTACAAGGCATTCCTGTATCGGCTAGAGAA
>PJEL010003729.1_pt1 | contig 12857 bp, 11 predicted proteins | sample 1853271 | NCBI WGS metagenome assembly PJEL01 (sample SAMN08108733, study PRJNA415343) | Invertebrate metagenome, whole genome shotgun sequencing project. | host: Globobulimina | place: Sweden: Gullmar Fjord | collected 2015-08 | reverse complement strand
TTGGCCAATAATTAGCTATGGCATTAACTACTCGGGTAGTAAGTTTACTGAGCTAACTAAAAAGCAAGGAATGGAGCAACCACTTTGGTATTGGGACCCATCTATTGCGCCATCAGGAATGACTTTTGTGACCAGTGATAAGTATCCAAATTGGCAAGGAAATATGCTTGTTGGCTCACTAAAGTTTGGTCAAATTGTCATGTTAACTTTAAACGGTGAACAAGTTATTAAAGAAGAAGTTGTTCAAGATAACCTGACCCGTATTCGCAATGTTAAACAAGGACCTGATGGTTATATATATGTTGCGGTCGATGGCAAGGGGATTTATCGATTAATCCCCAACTAAATTTTTAGGTTTATATGGATGAATCAGCATTCGATCTTACAAATTCAAAAAATAGAGTTTTATATAAACTAACAAATCATACATCTTTTTCAATTAATAAAGGGCTGCTATTCCGACAAAGTAGACATTCGAATTCTAAAAATTAACTTTTTATATATACAAAATACTCACTCTCCTTATTCTTTAAAAATGAATTCGATTAGCGATTTAATAACGGGGTTATTTTGAGAGTGATAGGGATACACGATTGAAACAGGGGAAGGCTCAAATTCAAATTCTCTAAGAATTGGAATAACCACGCCTGAATTTAATTGTTTATGCATTAAAAAGGTAGGTAAAAATGCTATACCATGTCCTTCTGCCGCAAGTGTAGCCGCAGATACACCATCATTTACTTCTATAAAAGGCTTCAATTGAATATGCTTTTTATTGCTATCTTCATTATAGCGCCAACGATATGGCTCTTGGTTTGATGTATCTAATATACATCTATGTTGTGGCAAATCTTTTGGATGCCTTGGTTCGCCGTATTTTTTTAAGTATTGGGGCGATGCAACATAATGTATATGCGTAGAGCCGTAATTTTTGGCAATTAAATTAGAGTCTGATAGAGGGCCGATCCTAACACTTATATCTACTCCCTCTTCGACCATATTTACAAACCTATTCACAAATACCCATGAAATATTTATTTGGGGGTTTAGTTTAACAAATTCACTGGCGCGCTTAAAAATACCTAAAGATTCTGAATCTACTGGTGCTGATATCCTTATTCTTCCTGAGATTTTATTATTACGACTTCTTGAAATGTTTTCCAATGCTTCGACTCTTGCAAGTATTTCGTTAAAGTGTGTTAAGTAAAACTCACCTTCCGAAGTGATATGCATAGCTCGCGTTGTTCTGTTTAACAATTGCGCAGAGAAGTGTTGTTCAATATCGCTAATCTGTTTACTAATTGCCGATGTTACTAAATTCAGTTTTTTTGATGCAGCACTAAAGCCTCCACATTCGACAACAACTGTAAAAGTTTTCATTGCTTTTAATAAGTCTATCTTTCTCATATTTTGAAAAGTCTTTTCAAATTGTTGATATATAACAGTTATATGTTAAAAGTTAGTATACATGAATTCATAGTTAGCTAGAAATAATTAACGTTTTTTCAGCAACTACCTAATAAATATAACAAGATGGAAGTAATTCGTGTGAACAATCATATATTTCATTTACTAAATGAATGGTTTCCAAATAGAGATAAATCTCGCTGGGTATTAGGCACAGTATACGCGACACAAGGCTCTTCATACCGAAAAGCAGGATCCCATATGCTATTTAATGATTTCGGCGGTAAATTAGGATTACTGAGTGGCGGATGTTTAGAGTCTGATTTGCATCGAAAAGCTAATCAAGCATTACTAGAAAATCAAGCCATTAAAGTTAGATATGACACTTCTGATGAACAAGATATTGATTTTAAAATGGGGCTTGGTTGTGGTGGAATTGTTGATATTCTTTTGCAGCCATTGCATAAAGAAAATAACTATTTACATCTTGAAGAGGTTTTTCATTCACTAAAAGCTAATTCTGCCGTAATTTATAAGCAGAAAATTCCTAGTGCTCGTAAAGGGAATGTGGCGACAGCTTTTGTGGAACAATCATGGTTTGATTTTTCTGATGTGAAAAAAGCAACAGTAGAAATTAACAATCAGGAACATTGGCTCATTTCACACTTTGTGCCGTTACCCCAATTGTTAGTTATTGGCGGTGGAATAGATGCTCGACCATTAGTGTCGATGGCATCTCAGTTGGGCTGGGAAACTATGGTTGTTGATCCAAGGCCTGCCAATGCAAGGGTTGAACATTTCCCTGATGCTACAAATATCGAAAAATGTAAACCCGATGAAATATCTACCATGTCTTGGCTACAGCATATCAATGCCGCAGTCATTATGTCGCATAATGTTGAATTAGATGCTGGCGGTTTAAAAGCGTTAGCTCATCACCCATTAAGCTACTGCGCATTATTAGGACCTAATCACAGACAAGAACAAGTTCTAAAGAAAGCAAACCTGCTTAAAGCAGACCTTTTGTTTAAGTTGGCAGGTCCTGCAGGCTTAGATTTAGGAGCAGAGTTGCCAGAAAGTATCGCTTTATCGATTTTGGCAGAATGTCACGCTGCCATTTTTAATGGCAGCGCTAAATCATTAAGTCACATACTGTAGTTATTGTAGCCATGTGACTTACCTCTGTTTACATTAATGATTTGGGATTAATAGGAAGTGAGCGAATTCTTTTTCCTGTGGCGGCAAAAATAGCATTAGTTAACGCAGGCGCTAAAGGCGGCATAGCCGACTCACCTGTGCCAGCTGGCGGTGTATCACTTGGCACTAATATAGTTTCCACTTTAGGCATTTCACTTAAGTTTAGTAGTTGGTAGTCATGAAAGTTACTCTGTTGAACTTGACCATCTTCAAAGGTGATATTTCCTTTTAGTGCTGCGGTTAGACCAAAGACTATGGCACTTTGAGCCATAGCTTCTACTTGGGCAGGATTGACTACTGTGCCACAGTCCATAGCACAATAGACCTTATGAACATGTAACTGTCCAGAACTGCTTACTGAAACTTCAACAACTTCAGCAGCATGGGTTGTCCAAGCTAAGGTTCTACCAGTATATGGATGATAGGCAATACCTTGGTAACGACCTTTAGGTAATGGCTTCCCCCAATTGGCAGCTTTAGCTGCGGCATCTAAAACGGCTCGTCCCCTTATATTGTTTTTCATTAGGTTGCGCCTAAAGAGGTAAGGATCTTTTTTGGCTGTATGAGCCATTTCATCAAGAAAGCTTTCTAGAAAAAAACCATTGGGCCCTCGGCCAATAGAGCGCATCCAACCAAGGGGGATATTAGCGCTAACGTCGACAACATCGACAGATAAGTCATCAAATTCATACGGCATGTCAGCGATACCTTCCACTGAACTTTCATCAACACCATTAACAATAGCATCAGGCATTATTTGCGCGAATAACGATTGAGCTGCGATTTTTATTTTTAATCCGGAAGGTTTACCATTTTCATCTAATCCTGCAATTAATTTGGCATTATAAGCTTGACGATAATTGTCCTGCCTAATATCTTCTTCGCGAGACCATATTAACTTTACGGGTTTACCAACTGCTTTTGATGCAAGGGCGGCTTGCACGACAAATTCTGGGGTTGCACGCCGACCAAAGCCACCGCCAAGAAATGTTGTGTTAATTTCAATTGCAGAGCTAGGAAGCTTTAACGTTTCAGACATTGCCCAATGGGTGTATGACTGGTTTTGAATGGGAGCCCAAATAGTTGCTTTGCCATCTTTGACACTGACGGTTGCGGTCATTGGTTCCATAGTGGCATGAGCTAAGTAAGGCACCTCATATTCTGCTTCTATTTGGGTTTTTGCGCTAGAAAGTGCTTTAGTGGCATTTCCATCTGCGCGAGCAGATACACCAGGTTGTGTTAAGGCTTGTGCATATTGTTTTTTTAAACTGTTAGTTGATACGCCTTTGTTATAACCTTTATCTACTTCCAGTTTTAAAGCATCAGCAGCTTTCTTCGCATTCCAGTAACCATCGGCCACAACAATGATTGTATCAGGTACGCTAAAGGTATAGTTCAACGGCACATGGACTAATGATTTTACCCCGCGCATTTTCATAACTTCGGCTTCATTATAGTTGATTATTTTACCGTTTAAAGTTGGTGAAGCTTTAGCTGTGGCATAAAGCATATCAGGGACAACGACATCAATGCCAAACCCCGCACTACCATTAGTTTTTGCCTTTGTATCAAGCCTATGCATTGGTTTACCAATAAACTTGAACTCAGCACTGCTTTTGAGTTTAGGCTCCTCAGGTAAAGGTAACTTAGATGCAGCAGCAGCTAGTTCACCATAAGTTAATGCTTTGTTAGAATTTTTCAGTTTTATACGACCAGATTCAGCATAACATTGTGCTTCATCAACAGACCAACGCTTAGCCGCAGCCTCCAATAATACATGCTTAGCCGCAGCGCCAGATTTACGTAACGGCATATAAAATGTTGAGGTACTTAAGCTACCTCCAACAAATTGAGCGACATAGCCATTAAGATCCGTTTTGTATTCTTCTTCGCCGTAAGCCGTTTCAACACGTATTTGTTGCCAATCAAGTTCAAGTTCATCAGCGAGTATTTGGGGCAAGCCTGTGTACACACCTTGTCCCATTTCAGATTGGCTAAGATAAATGGTCGCGGTATTATCAGGAGAAATTAATAGCCAAGGCGTAAGTTTTGCGATGTTTTTTTCATCCGCAGCTAAGGCATTGCCTGCTAGCGGAATGTTAATGGCTACTGCAAGCCCAATAACTGATTTAGCACTATGACTAAGAAATTTACGACGGCTTAATTGAATGTTTTTAATGGAGGTACTCATTTTTCCGCTCCTATGCTTTTAGCTAAATGTATTGCTTCACGAATTCGCTGATATGTACCACAGCGGCATAGGTTAGTTATTGCACTGCTTATATCCTCGTCTGTAGCATCAGGTTTATCATTTAATAGAGAGGTCGCAGCCATTATCATGCCTGACTGGCAATAACCACATTGAGGTACGTCTACTTCTTGCCAAGCTTTTTGAACTGGATGGGAGGCATTTTTGGATAATCCTTCAATTGTCGTTATTTCTTGTTCATTAACTGCTGCAACAGGTAATACACATGAACGAACGACATTGCCGTTTAAATGTACGGAACAAGCACCACATAAGCCAGCACCGCAGCCAAACTTTGTGCCAGTTAAACCAACTTTTTCACGAATCACCCAAAGTAAAGGAGTGGATGGATCTTCATTAAATGATACATCGATATCATTAACTTTAAATTTTATCATTATTATTTCCTATACTTTGCGGTAATAATATTTGGTAAATTTATCAAGTACTATTTAGCTAATATTACCTAGTTTCGGCATTTTGATATTAAGAATAGGCTTTACTGCGGTGTTGATAAATACGATATTCATGTAAAGTATTTTCATTTTTTTTGAAAGGTTGTTACTTGATAGCTCAAAGCACTTTGTTAAATGGTGCTTGTAAGCTAAGTAATGTAATCAATTCACTGAAATCATTAAGCTATTGGTTTTGAAAAATAACTATAATTTTTCTAGCCATACCACAACCTTAATTCAATACTATGACTTTGTTTAGGCTGCTAACTTATCCGTTGCAAAGTCATGAGCGCGTTGAATGATAGTTTTCACAACGCTTAATTCTTGTTCGTCTCTTGGTGAAAATACCATAATTAACCCTGTAGGGCGTCGGCCCCATCTAACCAGCAAATGATCTTCACCCCAGCCTTTGTTTATTACTTCTAATGCATCTTTTTCCGGTAATGTTAAATGCATACTGCCTTGATCTGGTGCTGGGTGGATATGGGCAAACTCTTCGCCAATCATAAAGGCTTCGTGATTACATTTTTCACAATTAGTTAATACCATTGCTCGTGCACCAGGCACCGAAATACGGCTATGCTCTTCTCTGACATCAGTTAATGTAAATGCCCACTCAGCCATAGTATTAGCAAGTTCAACAGTACCGTGTTGGTTAAGCTGACTATGTGGGAATAGATCGGTTGTTGTAGGCTTTTTGCCTTTTCTTGAAGGTAGAATCCAGTTTGAGGTCATGTGATATCTCCTTGGTAATGTTTATGTAGTTTATTAATGATTAAATTTAGCGTTGCTTACAGAAGTAAACTTTATGCTTAAGCAAATTATTAGGGATAAGGTTGCCACAATTAAAAAGCTGCTCGCTAGCGGAACAATACTACCGTCATACATATTGCCAATTGCGATACCGATACTAGTGGAAATCAACGTTTGTATTGACGATATAGTTGATGACGCTGTTCCTGCAATATGCCCTAGTGGCTTCATAGCTAGCGCATTGAAATTACCAAATAAGATGCCAAAGCAGAAAAATACGATACCAAGGTACGCCAGTGCTGAGTAAAAGCTTGGGTTGCTTTCTATTGATTGTGAATAAGTAAAAAATATACCTGAAGTGATGATTAGTACCGTGAGCGATGAAATACAAAGCTGTTCCATGCTGAATTTCGATAATAGCTTGGCGTTTAATAGCGAAGATAAACCAACAGCCAGTGAAAGTAAGCCAAAGACGAAAGCAAATGAATCACCTAGTTGGTACTCTACTTGAAGTAAAGGCTGTGATGTTGCTAAATAACCAATAAAGCTACCAAAAACTAATGCTGATGCCATCATATAGGCCAATGTCGTTGGTGTGGTAACGGTTTCAACAATACCTTGGTAAATGGTTTTTACAGAAAATTGAATTCGAGATTCAAGTTTTAGGGTTTCAGGTATACGGATATGCAATAAAAATACACCCAATAAAGATACCACCATCACGAATACGAAAATTGCCTGCCAGTTTGCGATAAATAGAATAAGCTGACCGATAGAAGGAGCTAGGGCTGGCACAACAATAAAAATTGCCGATATTAACGACATAATTTTTGCCATCTCTTGACCTTCAAATTTATCTCTAATGAGTGCCATTGAAACAACACGACAAGAAGCTGCGCCAAACCCTTGTATTAAACGGCCAATAAGCATGGTATTAAAGTCTGTAGCCAGTAGTGACGTAATGCTACCTAGAAGAAAGATGAACATCCCCAAATAAATCGTCTTTTTTCTACCGTATGCATCAGACAGTGGTCCATAAAACATTAAGCCAAAGGCCATACCAATAAAAATAGTTGAAAGTAATAACTGGGTTTCATGGGTTGCATCAGGTTCAAGCCCTAATCCCACACCAATTAGGGAAAGTGCGGGTAATATAGCGTCAATAGAAAGAGCAACTAATGACATTAACATGGCCATTATGGCAACAAATTCGACTTTGTTAGTTGGTGTGTGTTTTTGTGTAAATGTCATTAGGTACCTCGAATTTAAAATTAGCGTTAGAAAATATATATTTGCCTCCTAGACGGTAGCTAGGAAGCAAATATGCATGCAATTAAATGTTAAACGTATTCAGGAGCATCTAAGGTTTCACCCGTCATCGAACCAGTAACGGCAGCAACGTAGGCTTTTGCGGTGTCATCAGCTGATAGGCCACCTTCTGTATCCATGCCCATCATTGCCATAGTTTCTTTAACGAAAATTGGCGATACCGCATTGATACGGACATTATCCAATTCTAAAGCGGCGGCTTTTACATAACTTTCTAAAGCACCATTGGCCATCGCAATAACGGCACTGCCTTGCATAGGCTCGCGAGATAAAATGCCAGAAGTGAAGGTTACTGAACCATTAGCATTTAAGTAATTTTGCCCTAAACGTAGTAAGTTAACTTGTCCCATTAATTTGTTGGACAATGCCAGCTCATAGTCTGCATCGTTTAGCTCAGCTAATGGGCCAAAATTTGCTAGACCAGTTGCTGATACAATTGCGTCAACTTTTCCCACGTTATCGAGCATTGCTTGAATAGAAGTTTTATTGCCAAGGTCGACATTAACATCACCACCAGAATAGTTAGCTGCGATCACTTGGTGTTCGTTAGATAGTGCTTTTGCTACTGCTTGACCAATTGTGCCACTTGCGCCGATAAGTAAAATTTTCATTTTTTTCTCCAAGATTTAATGTATTTATTAAGCTTGAGGTCATTATATTTAAATGCTTTAATTAGATAAACAACCTAAAAAAGAAATCATTATTCTAATGAAGAGAAAAATGGATTTATTGAAAGCGATGACTACTTTCATAAAAGTGGCCGACAAAAAGAGCTTTACCGCAGTCGCAAGGGACTTAAATATTGTAACTTCTGCAATTAGTCGGCAAGTTGCGGACTTAGAAAAACACTTCTCATGCCAGCTCTTATATCGAACAACAAGAGCTATGCACCTTACAGCTGAAGGTGAGCAATATTACAAAGAGTTTAAAGAGATAACGGAGAAAATTGAACATCTTGAAAGTAAAGATGAAGGGATAGATGGTTCTCTTAAAGGGCATATTACTGTTTCTGCTCCTCAGGGCTCAGAATCGTTAGGCTTTTTAGATGCCGCCAGCGCGTTTATGAAGAATAACCCAGAGGTAACAGTGTCTTGGCTATTTGTTAATCGTTACGTCAACATGGTTGAAGAAGGGATTGATTTAAGTATCAGGATGGGAGAATTAGAAGACTCTAGCTATATTGCAAGACGTTATAAATCTGTCGATATTAATTTTGTTGCAAGTCCTAGTTATATTGAAAAATATGGTGAGCCTAAAAGTCCAAATGATTTAGAAAAACATTTATGCATAACAGACAGTTCTAATCGACACCCTAACAAATGGCGGTATTGTGAAAACAAGAAAGAAAAGTTTATGAAAATTACCAGTTATACAGATTCAAACAACGGTGAAACTGCAGCTCGACTAGCGGCAAATGGTAATGGCATTGCATATTTGCCATCTTTCTTCACTCAAAGTTACCTTTCAACAGGGGAACTTGTTCCTGTGATGCAAGCTTATGAGTTTGAATCGCTACCTGCTTCTTTAGTTTATCCAGCAAACCTAATGATGAACAAAACACTTAAAGCTTTTGTCCAGTTCATCTTAAATTACAAAGAATAATAAGAAAAACGAATGAGCCGGGGTATATCAAAGTTAATGAAAAATAAGTTTTTTATGAATTATTCTCATTTGATAAAAACAAATTTCCATCAAATATTTTTTGTGCGACAAATTCAAAAAATGCATGCACTTTTGCGCTTCGGCGCATATCTGTATGTGCCAACAACCAGAGGTCAACATTGAATTTCTCATCTGGTTCATGAAGCCTTATCAGTTCAGAGTTGTTATCGCCCATATAGCAAGGTAAGACGGCAATCCCCAGGCCGGCATTAACTAGGTCGACCATGCCAAGTAAAGAGCTGGAAACGGTAATAGGGGATTCTTTAGGTTTTAATAAATTAGCAACCTTATTCATTGGAGATTGGCTTAAGCTGTCAATTAGCAGTATCCAACGATGTTGTTCTGGGGAAAGCCTTTTCATTTTTTCTACATAATCTTTATGAGTATAAACTGCATAGTTAACCTTTGTGATAATACGGCCAACCCAATGTTCGGGAGGCTTTAAAGTAGGGCGAATTGCTATATCTGCGTCCCGTTGCATAAGATCCAAATGACGAGTTCCTGATAATATCTGCAATTCAACGTCTGGGTACTTTTGCTGAAACTCAGCGATGAGCGGTGCGAATAGCTGTAAGAGAGAGTCTGTTGTAGTGATAACAAGTTGTCCTTCAAGGCGAGCATCTTGCCCAACGAGTTCACGATGAATACGTATCACCCCTTCATTCAATTGAATTGCTTCTTTGAAGAAGTATTCTCCGGCTGTAGTCATTGCATACCCATGGCTTAAGCGTTCAAAGAGTGTAACGCCTAGCTTGTGTTCAACACTCTCTATTCGGCGAAAAACAGTTGAGTGGTTCACGCCAAGCTTACGGGCAGCACCCGATAGGCTGCCAGTTTCGCATACCGCTAGTACGTAAGGAATATCATCCCAATTTATTTTCTGTGCGTTCATGCAAGATTTCTTTGCGATTATGTAGCTACTCTATGCAAAGGTTATCAAACTATACTTCCTCCATCAAATGGTTTGCAGCGCTTAGTCGTCAGGTTTACCGAGCATTCAATATTAATTTTCGTATTACAAAGGAAGCAATTATGAACAAAATACAGAGTCGTTCATCATCAATAGCAAAAACATCGTTCAATATATTTGCGATGTTGACATTACTTTTTTCTTCTACCGTTTTCGCACAATGGGGAAAGGTAGAGTTAACGATTAGAGATGCAGGAAAAGGTTTATATAGTGCAGTCGACCTTAAAGGCGAATATTCAAGTGGCTTCTGGATAGCCGATAAAGGCGTGGTTGTTTTTGACCCGACAAGTGCAGCATTCTCTGAAGTTATGTACAAAGAAATTCGAACACTAACTGACAAACCTATTAAATATGTGATCTATAGCCATAACCACTGGGATCATATCTCAGGCGCCGCTATTTTTGCTAAGCATGGTGCACAAATTGTTGCTCATGCTGATGGTATAGAGCACCTAATGCCAAATAAGAATGTAGTCCAGCCAACATTGACATGGAGCGGTAATAAAGCAATTTTAGCACTGGGAGATCTAAGCATTGAGTTACTATACTTTGGCGCCAATCATGGTCACGGAATGACTGTCACAAGGATCCCGTCGCTTAACGCTGTTTTTGTTTCCGATTTAGTTGTTGCTAAACGTGTAGGTTACCTAACTTTACCAGATTTTAAGCCAACAGCTTGGATCAACTCTTTGGAAGAAATCAACAAACTAGATTTTGATATTTTGTTGACTAGCCATGACTTTGGAGGTGGTAGCGTATTAGGGCATGATTCGGTAATGGAACAGCAAAAATACCTAAAAGACCTTATCGCAGCAGTAAATGCTTCTTTTAAAGAAGGAGCGTCTATGGAAACGCTAGGTAAACATGTGAAAACACACATGCAAGAATATAAAGACTGGGCAAAGTTTGACGAGTGGATTGAGCTAAATGCTTATCGTATAGTAATGGAAATGGGTATTGGTTATTAATTTAAAGCTCATTGTGTTTTTGATGGAAATTGGATTATAGCGAATAAATGTGCTTTAAAGGTTTCTAACTATATACAGAGCGTTAATATTAAACGCTCTGCCAATTCACTTTAACCTAGCTAAAATAATAGAAAATCTAGCCACAAAAGTAAGTTCACTTATTGCGTCTACAATGTCTGGTTTAGGCTCATTTCTGACCTAATCAACTGTATGATTAGGTCAAATCCGAAATTGAAAAGTGTTAAACTAAGTTTGAACTACAGTAGCTTATATTATTACTAACCCCAATCAAGTAGCCTGTTTTGTCCTTCAATTTTTAAGATGTCTGTGATGTCTTGTGACATTTCAATCACGCCTTTGTAGTTATTGTCTTTATCTCGAATAGCAAAGTAACGAATATGAATTTTACGGTCTTTAAAGTTGATCCAAAACTCCGCTTTGTCTTGAGTTCCTTTTCTAAATTCTTCTAAAATTTGTAGCACAGTGCCAACAGATTTAGGTGGATGACAAAACTTCACTTCACGACCTATAACACCAGCCGAGCGCGGGAAAACTCTATTTTCGCCGCGGTTATAAAAAATAACCGTGTCATTTTCATCAACATAAGTGAGATCAACAGGCATAAATTGCAACATCAAATTAAGCTGTTCACCGGTCATAAAACCTTCGTCTAAGTGAATTCTATCTTCGGTAGAAAAGGGGAGTCGTTTCTTTCTTCGGTCTTCTCCTGGGTGAATGTATTCAACTGCAGGGTAAGGTACTGGCTCTTCACTTAGCATCCAACCAATTTCTAAGTCGCCCTCGCGCATTTCCTTCCAGTCATCTTCGGAAAGTAAATCTAAGGCATTAGGAAATAAACGCACTTCTTCGATATGCATTAAGCCCTGTAAGTCATCAGTAATGCTATAAAGCAGTGCGTCAACTGTGGAGAACTCTTTGCTTTCTAGGCATTTTCTTAATGCTCTACAATTGTCTCTAATTTTGTCATGAAAAGCCCACATACCTTGACTAGGGCTTGTCCAGCCATGCTTTTCTAAATAAGGAAATAATTGATTCTCTTTACGAGTAAAACGTTTTTCTATCGCTGATAATTGATTGAAAATATTAAAAAACGTTTCAAAGTCCTGACTGATGTCTATATTGGCTAATTGCTGAATTAATGAATAGGTGAGAACATTTTCTTCAAAATAGACTTTTACTGGGTGACCGTCGCTAAGCTTGTTGGCAAACTGGGGAATTGCATTCATTGGAGTCAAATAACATTATATAGGCTGTGGTGTTATTATCTCGAAAAAGCATTTTAGTCGTATTGCGTAAGATCATTAATAGCGCAAACACAGTATACTGGTTTTACGCTTTCTAAATGAAAAATGGCAGTCAGTGTATTTATGTAAATGTAACTGTAAAATTTTTGAGTATTAGCTTCTTAACGTTAATGTGATTAAGATAATACCATGGTCGGTACTTTCGCCGTCACGGTCAAAAATGGGATTTATCAAATGTCGATCGTAAGTGTCATAGCCACTTACTTGATAAAGACTGTCATGATAACTGGCATCAAATTCACATGACAAAAGCACATAATCAAGCACTGAACTAGTGGTGCCAAAATAATGCGTTGGTGCTCGTGGCGCGACTACTTTCCGACTAGTTTCGTTCTCTTCATTGCCTTCATTGCCTTCATTGGTTAGGGCAACTTCAAATAAATTCCAGGCATCATTTAAACAATATTTAGCAAGGTAAGCGTCACGGTCAATGGTAGAAACAAAACGTAATGTGTTGGTGAGTAAATGACTCAACACCCCGTCGGTTAAGGTGTTATTAAAGTCGCCCATTAATACCATTGGGTTATTCGTCACTTCGCGTCG
>PJEL010003728.1_pt1 | contig 12860 bp, 11 predicted proteins | sample 1853271 | NCBI WGS metagenome assembly PJEL01 (sample SAMN08108733, study PRJNA415343) | Invertebrate metagenome, whole genome shotgun sequencing project. | host: Globobulimina | place: Sweden: Gullmar Fjord | collected 2015-08 | reverse complement strand
TTAAAGTCTGGGTACTCTTTGGCTAAGTCGGTACGTTTAACCTGATTTAGGGTGAGGTCGCGGTTACGACGCTTCTCTCTCGGCCACTGACCTTCGCCAATTTGGGTTTCTAGCGCTAAAACTGCCTCAGCTTTAGCTTTACCCTCTTTAACGCCTGCAAAGGCAAGCATCTCAGCGATATGCTCAACATAGGCGGTGCGGATGTTAACAAAGCGCTCACTGTCTTCAAGGTAGTAAGAGCGGTCTGGTAGACCTAAGCCACTCGCACCAATAGACATCTCGTATTGGTTAGGGTCAAGACGGTTAAACCACATACCACCAGAAATTGGGGAGGTGGCACCTGTTAGCCATGCGCCGCCGAAAACTTTGGTTAATTCATCGGTAGAGCTGATAGCCGCAATCTGATCTAAGCTGGCTTGGATCGGAGTGATCCCCAGCTTGTTGATGGTCTCGGTATCCATATATGCCTGATAAAAATCGGCAATCAGCTGCTCTTCGGCGTTAAGGTCGCTGCGGCTAGCAATGTCGTCGATGATCTCTTTGACCTGCTTTTCACTGCGTTCGGCAAGGCCTGTAAATGCCCCGTAACGAGTCTTATCGGCTGGCATGATGTAGTTATCATACCAACTGCCACTGGCGTACATAAAAAAGTCATCACCAGGTTTTACTGATTCGTTGCGGGCTGTTAAATCTACACCGAAGCTACCGAGTTCAGCTTTTGTTACTGCTGCGGTGACTTGAGCTTTATCTTCTTTATTGTTGACATCTGAGGTGCCACAGCCAGCTAAAAAAGTGCTGGCTAATGCGATTGCAATTAAGGATTTTTTCATTGTTTTATATTCTTCCTTGCTAAGGGGTTGCTGTTAACGGTCCCCATATTCTATAACTCATAAAAATTGTCAATGTTAAAATTGTTAGCAAAGTTATGAGAAAGCAGCGAGTTAACTTTCTTTAATGCCTCTGAATAATGGGGCTATATTGTGCTATATCTAACTAACAGTTGCTTACTTACATGTATGTCAGTAAGCTGGGTATATGAAACAGACTATATTAAATAAAGCCGAGCAGCAGTTGATGCTTGGTGGCTATGACAAGCTTAACTTTGCCACTATTGCTAGTGAGCTTAAGACTACGCGAGCAAATATCCATTACCACTTCAAGAATAAAGAGTCCTTAGGGATCGAAGTGACAAGGCGTTATAGCGAGAGACACCGCGAAGAGTTTAGGGCTTTGTGTTTGTCCTATGAGCAGGATTTTTGCGGGTTATTTGCTGCTATCGACAATGCCTTCTGGCTTGATGAGAGCGCTGCAGCTATGTGCAACATGTTGGCAGCAGATCCTGAGATCCCAGAAACTATCTTGGCCCTGACCAAAAAGCAGTATCAAGATATTGAATGTTTGATTGTTAATACGATTCAACATGCGGTGGATAGTAGGCAGATACGGGGTGATATAGACGTCGTAAGAGAAGCCGCAAGGGTGCATGCATTGATGATGGGGGTGCTCTCTGCAGCTCAGCATATGCCTGATTTAGCACAAGCGAAGCAACATCTTAATGGTTTATTGATCGATTGGGTAAACAGCCTCAAGTAGGTTGTTTTTTTATCCATTGCACTTACATACATGTAAGTAAGTCTTTGTGTGGTAGCGAACTGATGTTTAATCCTTGTAGCTGCTCACTAACGGAGTGTTTATGAAATACAAAAAATTGCTAATTTTAGGTGGATCAGGGGCTATAGGGCTATGGCTGGTAAAAATGGCACTGGCACGTGGATACTCCCTGACGGTAGTGGTTCGTTCAAAGGATAAGTTCATTCAATCCTTGAAAGACTTTATCGCTTTACAACCAGAAGCAGTAGCAGGGATCAAGATTATTGAAGGTGATGTGATGAATGCTCACGTGCTTGAGCAGGCCGTAGAAGGGCAAGATGCGGTGCTTTCCAGTTTAGGGCTAAGGCGTAAGAATCAAGCAAACCCTTGGTCTGCCGTTGTTTCACCCAAAGATTTAACTGAACGTGTCGCTAAGTTACTACTGCCAGTAATGGAGCAGGCTAAGGTATCCCGGTTTATTGCGGTTAGCTCTGCAGGAGTCGGTGATAGTTGGAAAAATATCAGTCACTTTATGAAGTTTATGGTTGCCTCGAGCAAGATTAAAGTGACCTATGATGATCTGGACAAGATGGAGTCAGTACTCGCCTGTAGCGATATCGATAGTTTGTCGATTCGCCCGGTAGGTCTAGTGGAAGCAGAGCCTAGTCAGCGCGCGCAAATTGTCGACCGATTTACCGCTTCTTCACAAATTGCAAAAAGTGATGTAGCCCAATGGATGTTGGATGCCTTAGCGCGAGAGAGTCGATTTAGCTCGCCCACTGAGATGGTAGGTTGGAGCTGAACAGTTGAAGAATGATTTACAAAAAAATGTTGATAATGATTCAATGATTGCCCAGTTTAATTTTTACCTAACAGCGCCTATTATTCTCACCAAGATTTAAGACCGAATGAATAGGGAGCGCTTTGAGTAGCGATCCCCCAAATTAGTAGAGACAATTATGACTAATCCAATTATTACTGATTTAGAAAACCGTTACACAGCAAAAAAATATGACGCCTCTAAGCGTGTCTCAGCTGACGACCTAGCAGTTATTTATGAAGCAATGCGTTTATCGGCATCTTCAATTAACTCACAGCCTTGGAAGTTTATAGTGATTGAGAGCGATGAAGCTAAGCAGCGTATGCATGATACCTTTGCTAATAACTTCCAATTTAATCAGCCACATATCAAGTCTGCATCACATGTTATCTTGTTTGCTCATAACCCAGCTTATACCCGTGAAGACTACGCTAAAGTTGTCGATAAAGGCATAGAGGATGGCCGTACTAAGCCTGAAGAGAGAGAGCAAGCGTTCGGTGGTTTTGCATTTGCAGAGCTAAATACTGACGAAACAGGCGATACGTCAACGTGGACCAAATCGCAAACTTATCTGGCACTAGGTAATACATTACATGTGTTGGCACGCTTGGGCATTGATTCGACAACAATGGAAGGTGTCGATAGTGAGCTGATTGGTGAAATCTTTAAAGATGAGCTTGGTGGTTTTGTCTGTGAAGTTGCACTGGCGATTGGTTATCATCATTCGGCAGAAGATTACAATGCCAAGCTGCCTAAATCTCGTCTAGCGATGGAAGACGTTCTTCAGGTGCTGTAACCCTAACATCAGTTATGTGTGTACAAAAAAGCGGGAGCCAGTTGGGCTCCCGCTTTTATTTAGATGCTAGGTACTATTTATGAAGCAGGCTAGCTCGCTGACGACTCTACTTTGAAGCTGGCGCTCTAATATCCATAATTGGCATAACGCCATCACCCATCATTGTCGATGGCAGTTGTCCATCCCATGCTTGGGCTTCAGTCAACTTAACTATTAGCGGATTATTTTTCAGTGCTTTTGCTTTGGCTTCAATAGCCTGAGCTTCAGCTTTACCCTTCAATAAAATTGATTGTGCTTCAGCTTCAGCAATTTTCAGTATGCCTTTCGCTTGTGCATCAGCGGTATTGACCGCTCGCAGCGCTTCGAAGCGCGGACGTTCAAGCTTGTGCTCCTCAGCGGCTGCGAGGTTTTTCTCGGTCTGCTTAATCTCAATAGAGTTGATGTATTTTTGTGGCAGAATAATATTCTCAATCTGAATGTTATCGACGACTACAGGAAAGCCCTCCATCTCCTCAGCTAAACGACGCTCAATGCCTTGTATCGCACTTGCTCTGTCTTGGATTAATTGCTCAGCTTCAAACTGAGGGATAGTATCTTTGGTTGCTGAGCGAAAACGTGGATCTAATATTCTTTGCTCAAACTGACTTAATCCACCATAGCGCTTGAAAAGCTCTAATGCTGCCTCTTTGTTAACTGTCCAGTTAACCGATACCTCAACAGTAACTGGCATCTGCTCTTTAGTACTCGATGCCATCTTCTCCGCATTCTTACGAGTACGCACTTCGATCATCTCAACCGTTTCGATGAAGGGGAGCTTAAAGTGTAAGCCTGGATTTTCCTGTCCTTTGGCTTCACCAAAACGCTTAACCACGCCCACATGACCTTCAACAACAATAAAGTAGGAGTTGAATAGGGCGACTATCACTAAGAAAATAGGTAAAAATTTTACTACCGAGATTGATTTGATAAATTGCAGAGGCTTTAATTTTTGTGTTGGCATTTGAGTATCCTTTCAAAATATGCGCAGCAAAGATACCAGTTATGTAAGTGGGTTGAAACATTTGTGTTGCTAATGTTTCAGGTGAGAGGGGCTAGCACTTTTCTTATCTTTTTAACCGACTTACCCAGCCTGTTTTAATTTTTCAATACTAATCACCAATCGTCATTATCCATAAAATCAAAATGATACTAACTCCGTAGGGCGGGGGAGGGATAATGAGGTGTGTATTATCGACTCATTAGGGCGGCAGGAATGGTAATTAATATTGGTAAGTATTGACGTATTAATCTGTGTTAGCTGTACTTAGTAACATCTCTGATACCGATAATAGTGAAATTATGCTCTCTTTTATTAAGCCCTCTGTTTTTGTTTTTTGCTGCTTATTTTTGTTGTCGAGCCAGCATCTACGGGCGGATGAAAAGGCTTTGATTGTGAGTTTTGGTGCCCACAATGCTGAACCCTATGCGATTTTGGAGGGCAATCAATTAGTCGGTGGAATAATCAAAGATATTGCCGATGAGCTTGCTGATGAACTGGATATTGACGTTATTTATGTTCAAACACCCAGAAAACGAATTGAGCGCTACCTCGATACTGGTGTCATTCATCTTGTGCCAATATCTAACCCAGAATGGTTAAAGTTGGGCGAACAGTACCGCTGGAGCATACCGATATTTCAAGATCATGATGTACTAGTGACTAAGGATACCAACTCTCGACCTATAGAGAGTCTGCAAGATATGAGAGGTATGAACCTTGGCACCATTCGTGGGTACATATATCCAACCTTAACGGCCATGTTTGCAGATAGGATTATTACCAGATCAGATGTACGCAGTTTATCTTCAAATATTGCACGATTAGAGCTAGATCGGATAGACGGTTTTATTGATTCGAAAACATTAACCCTCTACGAGATGAAACAGAATCATACAGACATGCTTATATTAACCGATGTGGTGATCAGTGAGCACAATATTCATGCAGCCCTATCTCATCATGCACCCATAAATATCGAAGCGTTAGATCAAGCTCTGAAGCAGCTAAAGGAACGAGGTGTGATTGAGGCGATACTATCTCAGTACACGAGTCTATGAGTTGCTTGTGTAGACTGCATAAATTTCTGGGGTTTGAAGAGACAAAGGTCAACTCTATGTTTGTAATTAGGTGTTGAGTGAATTGATACTGGCCGATGATTAGTGGTTAAGATGTTAATTTAGTTACGGGATGTAGGTATTGAACGCACCAATTTGTGAGAACGTTAGCATGCTGCAATCGGGTTAATTAGCATAAGATGATTTTAATAATTAACCTGTTGCGACGACAGTTTCTAGGACGTTATAGTACGTTGCTAAAGCAACCATTTTGGCTGCAGTAATCGAATGTGCGTGCTGCTTTCAAAATAAAGTTATTTCCCTAAAAGGTGTGAAGTGATGTCCCTAGAGAGTGCGATTACATTTTTTGTCGCTATGTTTATTTTTGGTATTACCCCGGGCCCTGGTGTCTTTGCTATTTTGGCTCGCGCTATGGTACAAGGTCCCAAAAAATGTATATCGCTTGCAGCTGGTATGGTTAGTAGCGATTTGGTTTTTCTTATTTTTGCATGTTTTGGCCTCGCGACTATTGCTGAAAATTGGTCGGAACTCTTCGTCGTTATTCGTTATCTTGGTGCGGCGTATTTAATCTATTTGGGCTATAAAATGTTTAAAGCCTTGCCTCAGGTTAATGACGAAATTAATAGTCAGACAAAGGAGGTAAAATCGACTCGCTCTATGGCTAGTTTTGCACAGGGGTTCTTAATCTCAACCTCGAACCCGAAAGTGATTCTGTTTTATATCTCTTTCTTGCCAACCTTTATCGATCTGACGGTATTGAAGACTCAAGATATCGTTTTGGTAGCAGCTCTCTCATGCTCTGCATTAATTACTGGTCTGATGCTCATAGCGTTTGGTGCCAGTAAATTAGCTAAGAGGTTAAAGACACCACTTGCCCACAAGCGACTCAATCAAGGGGCAGGTAGCATTATGATCGCAGCGGGATCCTATCTGGCTATCAATAAGTAGCAAAATCTATATGGGTTTAAGATGCCCATTCAATGACAAAGAAAGATGATTGGTTATGAGTGTATGGCTGAGTTTTTTGTTATTATTAGGCTAATGAATGGTTCTTGATATAAATGGCTTTCTCATAAAGTAAGTCGTTAGAGCCTAGACTCCCAAATAGTGTAAGTTGGAAACCCAATGATTGAACTGCAGCAGAATAACCCATTACATGGCTTAGGCTTAGAAACGATGGTCACCGAGTTAGTGGCGTTTTACGATTGGAAAATTTTATACGCTGCGCTGCGTTTAGAGTGTTTCAATAGTAACCCCAACATGGAAGCTTGCCTAAAGTTCCTGAAAAAGACCGAGTGGGCTAGGGAGCGAGTTGAGAATTTTTACCTTTATCGCTTCAAGCGTATGCCTAAAGGCAACTCTACTCAGTTTGAACTTAAGCCACGCGAGCGTGGTTTTGGCGATGGTATCGTGCCGCGTAAGCCTGAAGAGCTAACGGTTGAGCTAGTTGAAGAGATGCGAGTCAAAGCAACTGCAGATTATGAGGAGATGAAGCGTAATAAAAATCAAGGTCGTCCTCGTTATGGTAATGATAAGCCGAGAGCACAAGATGGTTATGCGCAAAATAAGCGTACTGATTCAAATAGACCTGCGCCTTCTCAAGACCCTAATAATCCATGGGGTAAGTAAATTTAAAAAATCTACATTTACACCGACTCAATATGTCTCAATAGAGTTGTCATTTGGGTTAATTAGGTGACATCCTAACCTATCTCAAGTCGCAGCTTGAACAAGTTCAAGCTGCGTCGTTTCAGGTTCGAGCGTAACATCTTCCTTATTAAGGTTATGCTCGCCGAAATACATCATTAAAAAAATCACCAAGAATGTTTCCATCAGTTAACCCCAGCTGTTTAAGTCATGACTCACGTTGAGTGACGTTAATGATACTAGAGCCTGTTGAATATAAGCTTAATCAAGTAGCAAGTCTGGTCACTATCAATTAGTGCAATTGGTATAAGGCAATCTTAGCTAGAATTAAGGTGATTGAGTTCAAGGAGTGGTAAGCCATGATGGACTTTCTAAATCAGCGGTTCAGTGAGATTGACTGGAGTTACAGCCAAGGGCAATGGGCGTCGATTGCTATCTTACTATTTTGGCTCTGGCTAATCTGGCCCAGTGATGAATTTAGTGATCTGCTTAAAAATAAACAACGACAAACTCAAACCTTAATCGCTGCTACTTTTCTGATTGCCTTGTGGCTGATTAATGCCAGTGTGATTAAAGGTATTCATGTTCATTTTCTCGGGCTCGTAGTGCTGATGTTGATGTATGGTTGGCGGATGGCCACAGTGATATGCATCCTACCAGTACTATTTTTTGCCACCTTTGTATTCAAGTTACCGTTCGATTTTGCCATATATGGTCTGCTGGGTATCTGTTTACCGCTATTTTTATGTTTTGTGTTTTATAGTCAGGTATTTAAGTTTCTACCTCATCATCTGTTTGTTTATATTTTCTGTGGCGGTTTTATCAACGCCTTCCTATCGATAGTGTTTCATATCTTAGCTTGGGCCACATGGCTATGGATGAGTACTGACTATAACTGGGCGTTCTTGAGTGATAATTACCTGATAATCATTCCTTTAGTCGGTTTTCCTGAAGCCTTACTCAATGGTATGGCTATTACCTTGCTGGTCGTTTATCGGCCTGAATGGTTGTATGACTATGCCGATAATACTTACTTAAAGTAGGAGCTCTCAGGCATTCATTGTTAACTCCAGCATAAAAAAAGTAATTTAATCAATTAAATATAAGCTTAAGGCTCTTTGCTTTCCACTATCGAGCTCTAAAGGTAGTAGTGAGTTATGTATTGGCTTGTGCGTAGTAAGTCTGTGAGGGCTTGGGCTTCTTAGTGTTTATCATTAAGGGTCATTAATATAGGTGGTTTGGCTTAGTCGTGGTGAGGGAGGTATTATTTAGGTGTTCCGTTAGGCTTTTATTAGAGATAAAGCTGAATTCGGTACATTGTTTTTACGGCATATTATTAATAGTTTTAGTATAAAAAGGAGTCTATATGGCAAAAGTCATTATTTTACTGCTAATGAGTTTTATCAGTTTTACCGCTCACTCAGCTATTTATAAGTGTGTCGTTAATGGTGTCGAAACTTATTCACAAGATCCCTGCGGCAACAAAGCGGAGGAGGTTATACTCCCCAAAGATCAAAATGTCATCTCAAGACCGGTACCGACAGACTCTGAAACTGTTATAGATGAAGAGATGACTGAGAAAAAAGCGCAAGTCAGCCAATATGTTCATAATCAGCGAATAGCCCGTGAAATTGAGAAGCTAGAAGGTGAGCGGGAGCGTGTTTTTAAGAAAAGAGATCAACAAATAGAGGCGTTAAAAGCAACCCCTAAGCGAGGGATTGATGATCTAGCAAGAGCAACTTGGGAACAGAGTTTAGCCCAAGAGATGACCGCAGTGACTCAAGCTGCAGAGTCTAGAATTACCTCAATCGATCGGCAAATAGCGCACCTCAGGAAAGAGGTTTTAAAGTAGTATTTTTTGATGAGCTAGGTGATCGTTAAGCACTTCTTTTTCAAGCCATTGTCACTGCTTTCTTGAAAGGGAGAGGGAATGATGGCACTATCTGGAAAAAGGAATTTTTATGTTTACTAAAGTATTAAAGTCAATCATGGCTTTTAATGAAAGCGAACGCTTAGCGCCTCGATTTATACTGACTTACCTTGTCATTTGGTGCCTCTGGCATAGCCAATTATTTACCACATTCCTCATGACTACTGGTGACTTTGTCACTCGTTTTGATGCCGCATCAGCGTCACTCGACTCTAATCAATTTATCTTAGTGTTCTTCTTGACCTGTCTCTTCTTTGGTGGGCGAATAGGCTACTTTGTTTTGAAGTATAAAGCGGATGAACTGCTGGAAAAAGAGAGTGAAGCAGATCTGCAAGGAGGCAGTGACCAAAGGTTTGCTAAAGCTGATGATGTTCAGCGTTTGATGACAATGATCTCAACACTTAAAGAAAAGCTAGCGCTAGCTCAAGAGCGAGAAGATAAAGCCAATAATGAACGAAAGCTAGCGATTAGCAAGCAGCTTAAACTGCAAACTGAGATCGATGATATGACGGCTGATATTGCATTATTAAATAGGGCTAATGAAGAGTTAAAAGTTAGGCTGCTTAACGCAGAAAGTAAACAATCAGTGGCATTAGGAGTGAGTTAACCTCTTAATTGAATGGACTGGAGCGACTAATGAAGGCCCTGAATTGATATTCAGGGCCTTTTGCTTTTTGGGCTATCGTTTTGCTAGTCATATTTTGTTTCATAGTTAAGTGAAGTTTTCAGCTAGGAATGGCGTGTAAGTTTGACGATGTCACAGAACAGGTCTATATCAAGTAAGGCAGGCTGTAAAAACATACAAAAGATGAGGCCTGAGCCTATTTCTTAGCGTGGTTTTAAATATGTCTGAACTCAGCAATAAACAGATTGAAGATCGACTACATCATCTAACAACACTCAGTATCGCGCTTAATGATATTAAGAATGTTCAGCTACTCCTTGAAAGGATATTACAAACGGCGAAGAGCATTACCAATGCTGACGGTGGCACAATCTACCGTGTCAGTGAGGATAAAAAATGCCTCGAGTTTGATATCTTGCTTAATAAGTCATTAGAACTACATTTTGGCGGCAGTCATGAAAAATCAGAAAAAATGCGCGTTATTCCACTCTCTCTTGAGAGTGGTGAGCCTAATTTAGAGGCTGTTGTCGCTTACGCTGCTAACCGCAAAGAGTCGGTCAATATAGAGCACGTTTACGACACTCCTATCTTTAATTTCTCTGGCATGCGTAAATTCGATGAAGTTTATAACTATCATTGCCAGTCTCTGTTAGCCGTTCCTATGTTAGATCATAACTCCGAGCTTGTCGGGGTACTGCAGTTGATTAATTCTGTGGACAGCAACACTGGTAAAATTCAAGCCTTCTCAGTGACAGACCAGTTATTTATTGAGGCGTTATCCTCCCAGGCCGCGATAGCTATTACCAACCAAGATCTTATTCTGCAACTGGAGAACTTACTCGAGTCTCTGGTTAACCTGATCAATATAGGTATTGATGAGAAGTCAGCTAATACTGGCAGACACTGTCAGCAGGTGCCTAAGCTGACCATGATGTTGGCTGATGCGGTGCAAAAGGCACAAGATGGCCCACTTAAAGATTTTTCTATGTCAGAGAATGAACGGTATGAGCTTTGGCTTGCGGGTATGTTGCATGATTGCGGCAAGATCACTACACCGGTACACGTCATTGAAAAGGCGACCAAGCTACAGACTATCTTTGATCGCATTGAGCTTATAAATTCCCGCTTTGAGATTTTAGGGAGGGATGCTGAAATTCGCGCTTTAAAGGGGCTGCTAAACAGTGGCACTTCACTGCAATTTGCACAGGAGTTACAAAACGAGCTTAAGCAGTTGAACAGCAATCGCGCCTTCCTCGCTCATGCCAACATAGGCTGCGAGCGAATGAAAGAAGAGGATTTAGCGCGGGTGATCTCGATTGCTAATGAGTCTTGGGTCGATTACCAAGGAGATACACAGCCACTTTTGACCGAGAATGAGGTCGAAAACTTGATGATACGAGCAGGCACATTAACGGCTGAGGAGCGTACTATCATTAATAACCATATCTCAGTCACTATTCGCATGCTTGAAGCTTTGCCGTGGCCAAAACATCTTCAAGATATCCCTGAATATGCTGGTGGTCATCACGAACGAATGGATGGTAATGGTTATCCTAGAGGCTTGTGTAAAGAGCAGATGTCGGTACAGGCGAGGGTGATGGCCATAGCCGATATTTTTGAAGCGTTAACGGCACGAGATAGACCCTATAAAACGGGGAAAACCCTGACAGAGTCATTAAATATTCTTGGTAAGTTCAGCTTGAATGGCCATATCGACCCTGATCTTTTTCGCATTTTTGTCAGTGAAAAGGTTTACCTACAATATGCTCATGAGTTTATGGATAGCGCCCAAATTGATGATGTTGATGAGTCTCAGATCCCTGGCTACATGATCTCATAACAAGCTGGAATGATGAAAAAAAATAGCCACTTCCTCAAGATTTTTACTTTGGCTTTTATGCTATTAGCCTGTAGTGAAATATTGTGGATGCAAGTACTAAAGCCATTAGAGCTTAACCTCTCCGACTATTTTGTTAAGTTACATGCCAAAAGTATTCAACCAGATCCAGATATTGTCATCGTTAACATTGATGATGCCAGTTTAGCGCGTATGGAGAGTCTGGTCGGTAGTTGGTTCTGGCCAAGATCGGTTCATGCTGAGATGATTGCAGGGATCAGTAAACAAAAGCCTAAAGCGATAGTTTTTGACCTTTCATTCGTTGAACGTGATGTTTATCGACCTCAAAGTGATGCGCTGTTTAACCAAGTGTTAGCAGATCACGATAATATCTTTTTTGCCCTAATCAGGTTACCAGCCGAGCAAGATGTGAATGGGCCCGAACTTAAACAGATTGCTAATAGTGTCGGGTTAATTCGCACACCGCAGGCGGTTGTAGATGCAAGAGCTGCACTTATGCCTCCTCTGGCTATTGACCCAAGGTATTGGCGTGTAGGAACGGTGAACTTTGTCAATGATAGTGATGGTGTGGGTCGTAACTATGGTGTGTACCAAAACCTTTATGGTTGGTTACTGCCATCGCTTCCTGCAAAAGTGGTTAGTGAGCTGGGTTATCCAGTCCCTAAGCTTGATGAGATTATTTTGTCATGGAGCGGCGGGAAGAATCCATTTACTAGGCTGTCTTATGCCGATCTCTATGATGATTTTAGTCGTGAAACACCACTAAGATCCCCCACTGAACTTACCAATAAAATAGTTGTTATTGGTGCCGATGCGTCGGCGCTGCATGATATCAGAGTTACCCCTATAGATAGCTTATATTCAGGTTTAGATATCCTTGCCACAGCGATTGATAACTTAAAAAATCAAAGGTATATGACAAGAATCCCTGTCTGGTCATATCTATTGTTCTGCCTGGTATCAATCGGAATAGTTTCCCAATGTTTTCAGTATAAGGTCAATGCGATTGTTGTTGGTGGGTCTTTACTTGGTGGAACACTGCTCAGTTTGTTAGCCAGTTACCTGCTACTGAATAGTCTTATTTTACTTCATATGCTCACGCCTCTGCTTTTGCTATGGCTGTATTACTTCACCTTGGAGTTAAGGGAGTACTTGATAGAGCGACAATCAAGAAAGAGAACCATTGAGCTATTCAGCCGTTTTGTTAACCCATTTGTTGTGAATGAACTCGTGTCAAATGAGGGGTTGAGTAGGGAGGGGGAGAGTAGGCAGGTATCGGTGCTTTTCTCTGATATTAGAGGTTTTACCAGCCTCTCTGAGAACCGGACTCCACAGGAGGTGGTGAGCTTATTGAATCGCTACTTCACCCTGCAAGTTGCCGTGGTGTTTAAGCATGGAGGCTCGTTAGATAAGTTTATCGGTGACTGCATTATGGCCTTCTGGGGAGCGCCATTGGACGATGCCGAACATGCTAAACAT
>PJEL010003727.1_pt1 | contig 12860 bp, 8 predicted proteins | sample 1853271 | NCBI WGS metagenome assembly PJEL01 (sample SAMN08108733, study PRJNA415343) | Invertebrate metagenome, whole genome shotgun sequencing project. | host: Globobulimina | place: Sweden: Gullmar Fjord | collected 2015-08 | reverse complement strand
GCGATCACCAGATCTGCGGACAGGGCTGCGGCCATGGTCACATCGACTGAAACGCCGAGGCTCATCCAACCAAAAGAATCTGGAGGAGAAACCTGGATCAGTGCAGCCTGCAGGGGCAGGTGTCTCTCTTTGAACAAGCGGGGAACTGAGAACAGGTTCATCGGCGCAATATAGCGCTTGTTAGCTGACAACCGACTGCTGGTAGCCGATCCCTGGTAAATAACCCGCACATTCAGGTTGTTTTCCTGGGACTCAGTGGCAATCATGCTTAACGGTGAGCGGTCTGAGCTCATCAGCCTGACAATTTCAAGATCGGAAAACCGCTTCGCCTGGTCCACTAGGGCATTAACCAGATGAATGGGTTCGCCGCAAGCTGAACCGATAAAAATGCGTTTTCCTGAGCGGATCAGATTCACAGCTTCTTCCGCAGTGCGCAACTTACCTTTATACTGGTCTGATGAATTGTTCGCTACCATCGGTTACCTCCAGATTCATGCCCGTTAACAAATCACTCTTTTTCTTCCAACCAGGCAATGATATTAAACAGAGTGGTTGTTTCATCTATCATGTCCAGGATATCCTGGCCGGGTCGCGGATACTTTTCCTGCAAGGTTTCTAAAAACTCCAGGATTTTGATGGAATCACCGCCCAGATCCAAAAATGGTTCATCCAGAATGGGTTCCTGCTCGACAATCTCTTTGAAAAGCCTCATCACCATCGCCTGAATCCCAGTTGTAGCTGAAGCCTCTTCCGGCTCAGGCGCTTCCGGCAGCCTGACCAGCATCCCTTCGAAAGATTCATCTTGAAATTTCACTCTGTTGGCGTTGTGTTTAATCTTACCGCTAGAGGTTTTCGCAATGGTGCCTGGCTGTAGATAGATCCGTTCAGCCGGATAGATCTGGAACTGTTGTCCAACCAACTCCACTACTTTTTTATCCACTGCCGGTAAGATATAGTTTGTGAACATCTCCATATCTTTCAGGAGATTCCCTTTGATCTCCATGGCTAACACCAACGATTCACCCGATTCCAGTTTGTCAGAGGAAAAGGCAATGACGCACCCCGGCCGGATCTCATCCACCTGGGGTATTGCATATTCGATATCCTGCGGATAGTAATTGCGACCCCGAATAATGATCAAATCTTTGATACGCCCTGTGAAATAAAGATTTTTCTCCCACATCAGCCCCAGGTCGCCTGTGAAAAGAAATGGTTGTTCCCTGCCTTCGATTTTCTGTTGAAACACCTCTTTGGTCGCATCCGAATTCTCAAAATAACCCTCACAGACACTGGGACCACTGATCATGACTTTACCCACTTCCCCCTCGGGTAACACCTGATAGTTTTCATCCCTCACCAGAATTTCGTGTTGATCCATGGAAGGCCCCAGGTTGACCAGGTACTTCTTCTCCTCTTCAGGTGATGATTCATCAATCAGCCGCAATTTACCTTCTGTTTCCAAAAGTTTCCGGTCAGCACAAAGAGTCTCCAAACCTTCGGATTTGGAAAACATAATCACGGTTTCCGCCATGCCGAAGCCTGGTTGAATCGCAGTCTGGCTCAAACCACATTCTGCAAAAGTATCGTTAAAGGCCTTAACGCCCGCATAGTGGACCGGTTCTGCGCCATAGGTGACCGAGACGAGGCAGGAGAGGTCCAGTTTTTCCTTCTCTTCTGTGGTCACTTTCTTATAACAGATGTCAAAGGCAAACGGTGGGGCATAACTGTATGCACAGCGATATTTTGAAATGGCGTTGAGCCAGCGGACGGGTTTGACAATAAAATGGACCGGTGTCATCAAAACCACAAAACCACCGGAATAGAGAGAGCCGATCACACCTGCAGCCAGACCGAAGTCATGAAAAAGGGGTAACCAGAGACCAGTGCCTTTCTCCTCCTCCCATTGGCAGGAGACCTTAGCCTGCGCCATGTTGGCCATCACATTGCGGTGCGCAATCATTATGCCTTTGGGGGTACCGGTACTACCGGAAGTAAATTGAAGATACGCCAAATCAGTGGGTTGCAATTCCGGCAGCTCTCTGGAAGAGACTTCTTCAGTCAGAACAGTGTCCGCAGTGACAATTTTTATGCCTGAAAACAAGTCCGCCAGCTCGTCGGGCAGGCTGCTTTTCAGAAACTCTTCCAGTATCGGGGTGGTAATCAAAATTTTTGGTTTCGCTGTTTTAACAGTGGGAACAAACGTTTCCAAGTAAGAGCGCATCTGCTTCGGGCCCGCAGGTTCGGATAGGGGAACTGCCAGTACACCACCATAAAGACAGCCAAAAAATATCTGGTTAAACGCCAGACTGTTCGGCAGAATCGTCAGCGCCCGATCACCCTTGGTCACACCGTTTTCAGCCAGCCAGGAAGCAACCTGTTTCGCTGTACTGTTAAGTTCGCCATAAGTCAGGATCTCTTCCTGCTCCTCGCCGTCACTTAAAAATATAATAAACTTTCTCTCCGGATGCTTTTCCGCTCTCTGTCGGGCAATGGATACAATGGTGTCACCGGGCTGATGGGTCATATTACGCTCCTGTTTTTCTAATCAATATATTTCAGAATTTTTCTGCCTGCTACGACAATCCGTCCCTGAAACCGTCGTGTTTAACACATGCCGTTCTGAACACGCTATAACTTTATTTGATCTTTGTGAATAGATACAACTTTGAAATTGTCTCTGGTTGACCGTCCATCAACAAAATTACTTAAGGGTCGGCTCAAAAATTACTTGGCATTTTGTCGGCAAAATGTCTAGTCTTTTGGGGACTTTTGCCGACAGCTTGTGCCACATTATTTTTGTACGATCCCTAAGTTAAAACCAATTGATATCCATATGTAATTTGACGAATCCGGACAGAATTGCTAGTTTGACTGCAGGTTTAATGGAACCTGCTATTAGAAGCGAATTCATTGCCATAAAGGCATTTGAGATGCCTGCCGCTTGCACCTGATATGGGATGGTAAAATCTCAACCTTCAACTTTACTCAGATAGTATTTCTCTGTTTATTCGCTATCTTGCAACGCAAGCTCCTGGATTAGTTAATATTCGAATAAATATGGAGAATTATTATGCCTATCGAAGTTACCTCACAAAGCATCAAATCCATCGCAAAGAACTTAAAATCAGTGCTTTCGGACTATAGTCTTGAAATAAAGCATTCTCAGTCCCTGGAAATCATTTCTAAAGTATTTGGTTATCGAGACTGGAATACGCTCTCTGCAAAATTGAAAGAGACACCACGAATCCCGGCAACTCATGCTCAAACAGGTAAACCGGCACACCCATTGGGCGAGTTTTTCGATGATCTCAGCGAAATTGAACACCTGCAAACAAGCCAGCTAAACGAAGAGAGAAGACATAATTTTGAAACTGCCGTTGCTGGTATGAATTTCATGCTGATTCCGGCAGGACAAGTTCAAATGTCCGATAAATACACAGCAGAGATAACCCGGGATTTTTACATTTGTGATCATCCGGTCACCTGCAGGCAATTCAACCACTATCTCTTTGATATCAGGAAGGAGTTGAGGGACCAAACGCTGAATGAATGTCCGGTGGTAGACATTAATTGGATCAATGCCCAGGCCTATATTGACTGGCTGAACGATTGTACAGGAAAAGAGATCTACCGTTTACCCACAGAGGCTGAGTGGGAATATGCCAGCAGAGCAGGTACCACAACAAGATTTTCGTTTGGAGATTCTGTCGAGGAACTTCCTAAGTACGGATGGTATTTTGGCAATTCAAAAGGGCGGTTGCAGTCTGTAAAACAGCTACTTCCAAATTCATGGGGACTATTTGATATGCATGGTAATGTATCTGAATGGGTGCAGGATTATTATGGAGATTATCCTCAAGACAATCTTAAAAATCCCAAAGGTCCTGTTTCAGGACGTGATCGTGTCCATCGCGGAGGTGGCTGGAATTATGGAGATCCAAATTTAGGCTCGGCTGATCCAGAGGATATATTTGGCCCGGGTTCATCAGATCGTAATGGCGGTTCGCCACTAGAGGGTCGTAACTTTATTGGTTTTCGTCTAGTTAGACAGCATGCTTAAACTTTTCTACTAACACAGAAAACAACTGTTTATTCGACGGGGGAAACAAAAAAGCCATTGTCATGATTCCCACGATAAACGATTTTCGATTGAACAACTAGCTTGAGTTCTTAGGACAGGCTTGAGTTGTGGGGACAGGAGTTCTGGGGGACAGGCTACTTAATTGCAGAAGTCAGTATTGAGGTGGTACAGGCAAGGTGGAATTCCGATTTTTTATTCACATCAGGTTCCCGGATTGCTATCGCAGCAGGCCTGATCTGCACAAGACTGGATCATGTCCAACTGTCCCTCGGTTGGACCGCTTTCTAAATAGTTACGAAACAGCTTACGCTAAATCCTTCTGCTTCCGGAAGGCAATCGGACTCAACCCTTTGATCTCCAGGAACACTTTGTTAAAGGTCCTCAGGCTCCCGAATCCGACCTCATAAGCGATTGAGATTACTTTATCATCACTCTCCGCCAACATTTTTGCGGCCCGGTCAACTCGGATGTTGTTAATGAAATCCGAAATGCGTTCACCGGTTTCCTGCTTGAACATTCGGCTGAGGTGATCCGGACTCATCCCAGCAATTTGGCCCAGGCTTTGGCGGGAGTGGTTTTCAGAGAAGTTCTCAGACAGAAAATCCTTGATCGACTGGATTTTAATCCGGGTAGTGTCGGTGACCTGTTTTCTGTTTTTTTTACCCTTCAAGTCTGTTAAAGACTTCTGCATGGTGTTAATCTTATCCGTCAGGCCCAAAGTCAGAATGATGAGGAATGAAGCTCCCTTGATATGGATATAATTAATGAGTTGGTAGGGGATAACATCGAAACTGGTCATGAACCACTCTACTAGAGAAAGATAGTGCATGAAAATCCCGATCAGCAGAAATATGCCGGATCGATTCCCCGACCTGGCCACTGTCACCGCAGCAAATAAAACAGGGATGTAAAACAGATAGTCCAGGATAAAATTCATGCCCAGGACAATCTTTACCAGGGAAGCAGGCAAAATGGTGTATAACACAATCAACACCACCAGAAATCGAATAATATAACCTATGGTCCGATCGATCCTCGGTGTGTGCAGTCTGGTATCGATAAAGGCCCTGCAAAACTGCAGACTGACAATATACGACAGCGGAAGTGCATAAACAAGCACTTGCAACCCAACGAGGCTGTTGTGTGGCCAGAAAAACTCAAACCCGACACCGGAAGGGACCAAGTGTATCCCCAGACCGCAGATGGTCATCAGAGACAGATATAAATAGCTGATATCCCAGATCATAAAATAAACAACTAGATTAAAGAGGAATATAAACAGAAAGATACCGATCAACACCTTCTGGAAAGTATCGTCAATTACCTTGTGGCTGGTAAACCCATCCTGGGTCCAGAGCCGAAGGGGAACACTGTCAACCACCCAGCTATCAACCCTCAGGTAATATGTGCTTAGTCCGGGAGCGGTGGTAAAAGGAAAGGCAAGATTGCGATGGGACAAGTCACGCTCTGCTAAATTCTGAATAAAATCCCCCCTCAGAACCTGCCAACCGTTTTTACCTTTAACAAACAGATCCAGTGTACTGAAAAAGTGTTTGTCCAGCTCAAGGAGGAGGTCGATCCCGGCAGTGCCGTTGTTTTGGATTTGAAATCTCAGCCAGTAAGAGTGGGGCATGAAATCCAGGAAGGGGATGCTCCGCTCGACCGCTTTGAAATTCAGGGATGAATCGTGCCGAATCAGGTCATCGACTCCCCATTTGACGGTACGTGCGCTTCCGGGTGTATCGCGTATCTCCATGTGAGCTTCATATCCTCGCGGCGTATCAGTTATCCGAAATTTCATGCTGCCTTCGGAATGTAGCTCTCCGGACAGCATTTTCTCGAAATAGACAGGTTCCACCTTCCACTCTCCACCAATCAGAAAGAACAGATCCTTTTCAACCAGATACTCAAGGTGCTTCCCGATATACAATCCGTCATCACTCTTTTCAGAGATCTGCAATGCCGGTACTGAAAAAGTGGTACCACTGTATGCTAAGCATGCTGGCAGTAGAATCAACAGCAGATAAAACAGGTGATATTTTATCTTCATTAAAAGCGCTCCATCCAACCTGATAACTTCAGCATGAGTTTTTACTTGATGGGGAATATTTTATTTGATTTTGAATTGAATATGAACAATAGAGTAGTCGTTTCGAATGGTAAAATCCAGTCCGGACAAAAAACCACCGGTTATTCAATTCTTCGTTATTTAATATTTACAATAAGTTATCCATCTTAAAACAATACAAGTGTCAGACTTCAAAAATCGTTGGCAAAAGCTTGTCCAAACAATCCTCGGCCAGACCCGGCTGCAATATCCTCTTAAACTGGATTCAACATTGTCGATTTTCAACCATGATTCCCCTGGCGGGACTCAAAAAAAATTCACTCTGAACCTTACAACATTTCACAACATCTTATAAGCCCCCTGGCTGAGAAAATAGTGATTGGTTGTATAAATTTTATGGAAACACTTATGGCACAGCAAACAGCAAGCTTTAGCGGATCGAGTCAACGATTCGTATTTTTTGACAACCTGAGGTTTATCTTCGTCGTTGGTGTAGTCCTGCAACATGCGGGTATGGCATACAGCTGGTCGGACTGGTGGCCGGTGACTGATGGTTCCAGTATACTGGCGGCGGGTCTGGTAGGATTCTTCGACGGATTTCTGATGCCGTCACTATTTTTCATCGCCGGTTATTTCGCCATCCCCTCTATCCGGAAAAAGAGTATTTCAGCTTTTATCAAAGGAAAGTTCAAGCGCTTGGGTATCCCCTGGCTGGTTTGCACCCTGTTTATCGGTCCGGTTCTGCCACTGATTTATCACTACACCCGTAGCGGCCTTCGCTTGACCACCGGCTACCTGGAAACCTGGATCTCCCTCATGGGCAACGCCCTTCAGTTGGACATCGGTATTCTGCCACCCATGAAACATTTGATGCAGAACGATCTGTTCTATCAGCGATACATGTGGTTCATCAGCCTACTGATCGTATTTTTCCTGGTTTTCGCGCTTGTCTATCGCCTCAGGCCGGAATGGTTCAATATCGTCGCACCCCAACTGGCCGGGCAGACAGGAATCGGTTCAACCCTGAAGCTGTTTTTCATGATCGGCATGGTTACCTTTGTTGGTTCCACCATATTGATCGGTTTCATGTTTATGACCGTATCGGGTGTATCCAATCCGGAATCCTGGTTTACACTCGGTAACCTCGTGCAATTCAGGGTTTCCAGGATATTTCTTCATGCTGCCTACTTCATCATCGGGATTCTGGCCTTCAAGCGCGGCTGGGTCCAAAGTGGACGGTTTCCAGGACACCAGGCGACGTGGACGATTTCCTTTATTTTGTCCTTCTTCGCCTATTATGCTTCCATGTTCCTGATCAAATCCGTTTCAGGAGACCATGAAAAACTGCTCGGCATGGTTTTCTGGTTGTTCCTGAATTTTTTCACCATATCTGCGCTGGGACTCAGCTCGTCACTGGCTTATAAATACTGGAACCGTCAGACTCCATTGAATCGGAATCTGACCGCAAATTCGTATAATCTCTACCTGGCCCATTACATTTTCGTACTGGGCTTCCAACTGTTGCTTGTTCAATTTTTCCAGATACCGGTAATTTTCAAATACGTCCTTGTTTCTGCCGGTGCAGTATATTGCGGCTATCTGGTCAGTCGCTTTTTGATTAAGCCTCATCCCTGGTTGACCATTGCAGCTGCAACCATTGGATTTACCGGAATGATCACCTTCATTCATCCGTAACTATAACTATTGGAGAAACCCATGTTAAACAAAATTAACGTCAAACTCATTTTTATCTTCGGCCTGGCTCTGACTCTCATTACCTCCGGAAGGGTAGTAACGGCCGGCGGCACTCAACAAAGCATCCTCATCAACCCTGGTCTGGATGCCTGGAAGCTAAAGGGGCCATCGTTCATGAGCAAATGGGAAACGGGGACTGCGCGCATCAACCCCAAAAATCCCGGTAGGCTGACTGCGAATAAAAACGACAACGGTTCCTGGGAACTGATCAACAAGGCAAAAGGCGGCCTGGATATCTTTACGTTGAAGTCATTTGGGGATTGCACCATCGAGCTGGAGCTGATGGTGGCCAAGGAGGGCAACTCCGGAGTCTATGTAATGGGACAGTATGAAGTCCAGATCAAAGACAGCCACAGCAAGAAATGGTTTCTGGGAGCCGGGGACATGGGAGGAATTATCGATACCGCCAAACCCAAAATAAACGCAGCAAAGGCATTCGGTAAGTGGCAAAAACTGGTCATTGAATTCAAAGCACCGCGCTTTCAGGGGAAGAGACGAACGTCGCCGGCGGAGTTTTCCAAGGTGATCCTTAATGGAATAATCGTCCAGGAAAAGGTCCGCATGGAAAAAGGCCCCACCAGCGGTGCTCTCCGAAACGGAGAATTTGAAAAAGGACCGTTGATGTTGCAAGGCGGTTTGGGAGGGGTGGCCTTTCGCAATATTCGGATAACGGTACCGGTCCCATAGCTCATATCCGGAGAACACGGCAGATAATCATTCAAACAAAAAAAAAGCCGTTTGTCATGATTCTCACGACAAACGGCTTCTAATAATTTCACGTTCAGATCAATGCTTATTGATCACCAATCTTCTCAGTCAATTCAGGCATAAACTCAAGAATATCGGCAATAATTCCTACATCTGCCACCTGAAAAATCGGCGCTTTAGGGTTTTTATTGACGGCTACGATAAAGGGTGATCCCTTGATTCCACCCAGATGCTGAAAAGAACCACTGATACCCATGGCCAAGTAAACTTTCGGCTTGACTGTTTGACCGGAAGTTCCCACCTGGCGGGATTTATCCAACCATTTCGCATCAACAATCGGCCTTGAGCAGGATACAACAGCACCCATGGCTTCAGCCAGTTCGTTGGCAACTTCAATATTCTCTTCATCCTCGATCCCTCGACCCACAGACACAAGAACATCTGATTTGGTGATATCTACGTCACCTGCTTCCGGAACGATGATTTCCAGGTACTTACGACCAACTGCCAGATCACCGGCATCACCTGATTTATCCACGACCTGTCCGCCAGCACTCTTGCTTTCGTCGGGCAGGAAGGGCCCAGGGCGAACATTGATCACTGCACCACCTGAAATATCACATTCCATATGGGCACTGACCTGACCACCGAACTCCTGGCGAACCACTTTTAGTGTTGAGCCTTCAACACCTTCGAAGTCAACAGCATCTGCTACAAAAGCAGAGTCCATCTTGATGGAGAGGCCGGGTCCCAGATCCATACCAAAAGTGGTATGGGGAACCAGAACAATGCCATCAGCAGGCAAAACATTAACCAACGCCTTTCTGACAACCTCAGCGTTCGGATATGCCAACGCTTCGTTATCAATCTTATAAACTTCTTTGTATGAAGCAGCCACGTCATTACAAACAGTGTCCAGCTCAGCACCTGAACCGGTTACCACTGCAATTGCATCAACGCTGGCATCCAATTTCTTGGCAGCCGCTACCAGCTCCAAGGCGGTATCATCGGCTACGCCGTCTTTATGTACGATATATGCGAAGATTTGTGCCATTATTGTAGCCCTCCTTTTGCCTTAAGTAGTTCAATCAGTTTATCAACGATCTCATCCGTACTTCCTTCCAGCATTTCAGCGCCTTCGCCCAGTTCAGGCTGGAAGTAGTCTTTCCGTTGGACTTTGGCAGCACCTGCACCAACCGCATCCGCTCCCAGACCAAGGTCAGCAGCAGTCATCGTTGGGATTTCAATAGAGGCCACTTTTCTGATACCACGAATACCGACATAGCGAGGTTCGTTAATACCGGTCTGTATGGACAAGACACAGGGAAGGTCAATTTCATTCATTTCCTGATCACCACCTTCAATTTCCCGACCTACTTTCAACTTTTTATCCTGAACTTCAATTTTGTTGACCAGTGACGCATAAGGCATATCCATCAGGGCTGCCAGCATACCACCAACCTGAGCCGCACCAGCATCAGCCTGTGCACCGGTCATGATCAAATCATAATTGCCTTTCTCAACCACAGACTTCAAAATGGTTGCCACACCTTTACCATCAGATCCTTCAAACGCGTCGTCAGAAACCAGAATACCTTTTTCAGCACCCATGGCCATCTCTCTTCTCAAGACCTCTTCTGACTCCTCGTCACCAATCGAAACCACAGTCACAGAACCGCCATGGTTATCCACCATCTGAATGGCCTCTTCGACTGCGTAGTTATCCCATTCGTTAACAGAGTAAACAAGATCGTCTTTTTCAATGTCGTTTCCGGCACTGTTCAGTTCAATCTCGTTTTCTTCATTATCGGGGACTCTTTTGACACAAACCAAAATCTCCATGTTTATCCTCCAATGTTATTGATACAAAACCCGTTTGCGGGGATAACGATTGCTTGCACAAACCGTTATCCCAAATAAGTTCTTACTGTTTAAATCTCTTAGAGTCGGCTCAAAAATTAGTCAAGTGTTTCCCATTAATGAAAAGGAAACACGTTGTCCACACATTCTGTCTACAAAATGTCCAGCTTTTAGGACTTTTGCAAACAGATTATGTGAAGTTATTTTTAAACGATCTCTTAATCAGCTTTTTTCCATAAATCACCAATTAAGATAAGGACATTGATCAATCTTTTCTACTTTTTTATATGACGATCAATCAGTTCCGAAAGGTCAATGGCTTCCATTTCTCCTTCCAATCCAGCAACTTTAATAGCATCTTCCATATTCACCAGGCAGAATGGACAGGCGGTCACGATGACATTTGCACCAGCCGCTTTTGCCATTTCGGCCCTTAAAACACCCATGCGGGTCTCTTCTTCCGGTTCGTAAAATAGCATCAAACCACCTCCACCGCAGCAGAATGAACGATCCCGGTTCTTCTCCATATCCACCCGCTTGATGCCAGGAATACCATCAATTGCACTCCGCGGATCTTCGTAGAGTTCATTATGACGGCCCAGATAGCAAGGGTCATGATAGGTGTATACCTTCTGATCATCGTCCGCTTTTTCAAGCTTCAAATCACCAGATTTTACTTTTCTGGCTATCACCTGGCTGATGTGCTCCACGGGGGGTAACCCGGAATAGTCATTTTTAAGTACGTTCAATGCATGGGGATCGGCTGTGACGATATTTTTGACACCGGATTCCAGAATGACTTCAGTATTCTGCTCTCTCAGATCCTGGAAAAGCATCTCCTCACCAAAACGTTTGACCTCGTTTCCGGAGTCTTTTTCCAGTTTTCCGAGAACGCCAAAATCAACTCCCGCCGCATCTAGAACCCTGGCTGTGGCCTTGGCAATATCCTGCATCCGATCATCAAACGATGAAATACTGTCAACAAAGTAAAGGGTCTCAGCTGCATCGCCCTTTTCAAGCGACTTCACTTCGCAGTCAGCTGCAAACTCTTTATCCGTGGCCCAATCCATGCGCTTCTTTTCCATCTTGCCCCATGGATTACCACGTTTTTCCAGTGCTTTGAGCGGTTTTTGTAAAGACTGGGGTACCATTCCCTCGTCGACCATGCCCCGCCTTAAATCTACAATTTTATCGATGTACTCAATTCCCAGTGGGCATTCCTGTTCACAGGCGCCGCAAGTGGTACAGGACCAGATCTCATCTTCTTCGTAAATATCACCGATCAGCATCTGGCTCTCAGGTTTCTCGCCGAATATGGGATAATTCTTAAACATCAAATCCCGTCCCTTAATCGAGATAAATCGTGGAGACAGTGGTCTGCCGACAGCATTGGCCGGGCAGTGATCAGAACAGCGACCACAGTCTGCACAAGTATAAAAATCCAGCAGATGCTTCCAGGTGAAATCTTCCAGTTTCTTGATACCGAAAGACTCCAGTTCGTCCAGCTTGTCTTCAGCAATACCATGGAGAACAGGCTTGACATTGCCCCGCTCAACTCTCATGAACAAGATATTGAATGCCGATGTATAAACGTGAAAGTGCTTTCCGAAGGGCAAAAAGGCCATGAAGAAGAAGAAAGTCAGAGAGTGAAGCAGATATGCTCCGATATGTATCGTTTGCAAAGCAGGAATAGACAGACCCACCAACATATTTTTAAGCAACCAGGACATGGATGCGGGTGGTAGATACGCAACATGTGCGCCCTTAGCCACCTCAGCAGCAACCAGAGCTGCTTCAAACAGGCTCTCGGTAATCATCATGGTTGAAATCACAGCCAGCACAAAAACAGCCTCGCCGGTATGACCGTGTCCATATTTCTCAGGCACTTTATAGCGCTCGGACTCGAACATCCCCCTGCGAATGGCCGCAATAACACACGCAATCACTACAATGGTCGCGGCATAATCCTTAATCACAAAATAGGGTCCACCATCCAGTCCAGGAATCGCAAAGTCTGCATAAAAGCCAATAATCGCCAATGACCCGGTACGAAACAAAAGCGACAAAAAGCCAAAAAAGATGGCAATGTGCAAAATCCCCGCAAACATATAACGCGGGTGCCGATACTGTACTAAAAATATCTTAATAAACTGTGCTATTCTCTCCGGAATACGGTCAAATCGCGGATCAGGTGCTGCCGCCATCAAAGGCTGCAGTCTTTTCATCAGAACAAATGTCAAAAAACCCAATCCCGCTATTGTTATAATAGCGGTCAGCGCAACCAGCGGTATTCCCAATATCGAATAGTCCGCCGGTGGTATCAATACAGGTGACATGTTTTTCTCTCTCCTCCTTGATCAAAAAATTCTAGTTTATGCTTGATTTAAA